>JACDZJ010000014.1_pt1 | contig 91505 bp, 62 predicted proteins | sample 7365721 | NCBI WGS metagenome assembly JACDZJ01 (sample SAMN15143480, study PRJNA637477) | pond metagenome | biome: freshwater wetland ecosystem [ENVO:00000243]; feature: pond [ENVO:00000033]; material: pond water [ENVO:00002228]; isolation source: pond water containing pink berries ... | reverse complement strand
AGACAGAGACCGTCTGAGCTAAATTGAGTAACTTGTTAGTGAACCTTCACTTAGCATTTAAGGTTTTATCGATAGAAAGGTCGGCAGAGTTCGGGGCGTCGAGATCGTCGCAGGAACCCGGCGGACCGGAAACCGGGTCCTGCGACACGAAATCCGGCGCGGCCAGGACGCCGCCGCGGCGACCGCCGCACGTCGCACCTGCGTGTTTCTCAAAGTTAGGTTAAGATCGGGCGCCCCGCGGTCACGCGGGGGCACTGATCCTCCTCTAATACGCGTTTGGGATTGACATAATGGCAGAACAAAAACTCGGCAACCCCGCCGTGGTCGGCCTCGCCGGCTTCGGTCTTACCACCTTGGTGCTCCAATTCCACAATGTCGGCTGGATGCCCAGTATCGGACCTGTGGTGTGGCTCGGGCTGATCTTCGGCGGTCTGGCGCAGCTCATCGCCGGGCTGCAGGAGCAGAAGACCGGCAACAACTTCGGGTATTGCGCCTTCACGTCTTACGGAGCCTTCTGGATCGCCCTGGCCCTGATGCTGATCGCCAACAAGTTCGACATTTTCAAGGCCAGCACGCAAGATGTCGGCTGGTTCCTGGTCGCCTGGACATTGTTCACGGCGATTCTCTGGGTCGGCTCGCTGCGCATCCACGGCGCCATGGCCATCACCTTCACCTTGCTGCTGGCCGGATTCATCCTGCTGGACCTGGCGCATTTCGGTTATCCGCAAATGACCGTCGTGGCCGGCTATACCTTGATTGCCTGCGCCCTGACGGCCTGGTACATGATGGCCCGTATCATCCTGAACGAACTTTACGGGCGCGAACTCCTGCCCGCCGGCAAGCCCTGGCTGAGCTGAGCGTCGCATCGCTGTCGCCCTCAGCCTCCCTTCCCTGAGAACAATCGACTCAAGAGGATTCAACAATGGAACAACACCCGTTTGCCCTGGCCGGCCTGGTGCTGGCCCTGGGGACTGCCCCGGCCATCACCTGGGCTGCCGACGCCGACACCGCGACCGCCCAGGAGGTGGTAGCGAAGGTCCGCGAGGCCGCCCAGTACCTGAACGCGAAAGGCTTGGCCGGATTCGCGGATTTCAATAACAACAAGGATTCCCGCTGGGTTTGGAAAGACAGCTACGTGTTTGTCTATAGCTGCCTCGACGACGTGATGATCGCGCACCCCCTGCGCCCCGATCTGGTGGGCAAGCCCATCCTGCAGATGCGCGATGACAAGGATCACCCGCTGTTTCAGGACATGTGCAAAGCGGCGGGCAACCCCGACGGCGGCTGGGTCGAGTACTGGTGGCCGAAGCCGGGCGAGGCGAAGGCGTCGCGTAAGATCTCTTACGTCCACAGCGCCCCGGTCTCGTTCAAGTCCGACATCCAGGTGGGCGCCGGGATTTACGACGACACGCTGACCCCGGCCGATCTGACCAAGATCGTTGAGGAGTCCGTCAAACCCCAGAAAGCTGTGCCTTAAGCGGACCCTGAGGCGATCGGCGAAACCTCAGCGTCCCACTCGCGATGGAGTTTCGTCCGCCTTCTAAGGAGCGCCGACAGGAGCATGGCCGTGCGATGTGACTGTCGGCGCGCCGCGGCCAGCGGACGACATGGCGCGCGAGCGGCCACATGATGTGTTAGAGATCGCCTGACAACGCATCCAGCCCGAGCCAAGCCCCTGACCTGTATGGTTCAACGCACGCGGCGACCGGACCAACGTCGGCCGGCAACACCGGTCACGGCCTGGCCGGGGCACCACTGGTCACAAGGATCGGTGACACGGGTTATACTCGCGGCCTACCGATCAATTCCATTCCAGACGCGCGAGCCCGCATGGACCCCGATACCATCCGCCTGATCCTGATCGTCGTGGGCGCTCTACTGCTCCTCGGTCTCTATCTCTGGGAGCGCGGCCGAGACCGCGCCGAGGAGGAGGATGACGAGGGCTACGAGGACGACGATGTGCCCTATGCCGCCGGCCGGCCGAAGCGCGAGCCCGAGTGTGGTCGTCTGGATGACCCTGATCGCAACGAGGGTCCGGACGAGGGGGATAGGCGTCCGCGGCGTGACGGTCAGCTCCGCGATCAACCATCGGACAAAGCCCCGGCGAAGACGCGCGGCGATGGCGACGCCGCGAACGGGGTGCCGGCACCGCTGCTCATCCAGCTCAGCGTGGCGAAGCGCTACGGTGAGTTCGATGGCCCGGACTTACTCGAGGTCGCGGAGTCCTGCGGCCTGCGCCCGGGCGATATGGACATCTTCCACTGTCTGGACGAGTTCGACGACGGCACCCGCATTTATTTCAGCATGGCCAACATGGTCAAGCCCGGCACCTTCCCCTTCGACGACATGGAGGGCTTCAGTACTCCCGGATTGATGTTGTTCGCCCAACTCACCGGCCAGCCGGAAGACCTGACGGTGCTGGAGGAGATGATCGCGACGGCCCGCAAGCTCGCGACGACGCTTGGCGGCGATGTGTTCGACGACACCCGGCGACCGCTCACGGTGCGCAAGGAAGAAGCGATGCGCGACGCGGTACTCGCCAACGAGAAGCGCTTTTTGAGAGCGGTGCGGCGGTGACACAGGGCGATCCTGTCCCGACACCCCCCGCGGCCGCGGACCGGCAGCGTGCCGAGCAACTGCGCACGCTGATCGGCTACCATAACCATCGGTACTATGTCCTCGACGATCCGGAACTCCCGGACGCCGACTACGACTTACTTTTTCAAGAACTTATAGGTCTGGAGTCCCGCCACCCGGAACTGGTGACACCAGGCTCACCCACCCAGCGCGTCGGGGCCGCGCCGCGGCCTGAATTCAGTCAGGTCCGCCATCGTCTGCCGATGATCTCGCTGGACAACGCCATGGACGATGACGCCTTGGCGGAGTTCCACCGGCGCGTGACCAGCGCACTGACCGGCACTGATGCGACCCTGTACACGGCGGAGCCGAAGCTCGACGGCTTGGCGGTCAGCATTCGCTACGAGCAGGGTCTGCTGGTCCTGGCCGCCACCCGCGGCGACGGCACGACCGGCGAGGCGATCACCCAGAACGTCCGCACCATCCAGAACGTCCCGCTGCGCCTGCTGGGCGAGGACTGGCCGACGACCCTGGAGGTCCGCGGCGAAGTCTATCTGACCCATGCCGGTTTCGACCGGCTGAACGCCCAGGCCCGCGCGCGCGGCGACAAACCCTTCGCCAATCCCCGTAACGCCGCCGCCGGGAGCCTGCGCCAGCTCGACCCACGCATCACCGCGACGCGGCCGCTGCGCTTCTGCTGTTACGGCTGGGGCGAGGTCGCGTTCGACCCGGGCGACAGCCAATTTGCGATGTTGCAGCGCATCGCCGACTGGGGGGTGCCCATCTCCCAAGAATTGCGCCAGGTGCAAGGACTGGCCGACTGCCGCACCTATTTCGAGGACCTGGGCCGCCGTCGGGACGCCCTCGGCTACGACATCGACGGGGTCGTTTTCAAGGTCGACCATCTCCCGGATCAGGTCGCCCTGGGGGCCACGGCCCATCATCCCCGGTGGGCGATCGCCCGCAAGTTCCCGGCGCAGGAGGCGCTGACGGTGGTCGAGGCCGTGGAGTTTCAGGTCGGGCGGACCGGCGCGGTGACACCGGTGGCACGCCTCACGCCCGTTCAGGTCGGCGGGGTGACGGTCGCCAATGCGACGCTGCACAACATGGATGAAGTGGAGCGCAAGGACGTGCGCGTCGGCGATACCGTGTCTGTGCGCCGGGCCGGGGACGTGATTCCCGAGATCGTGCGCGTCCTGAGCGATCGGCGCCCTGCCGACGCCCGTCAGGTCGTCCTGCCGGCCCAATGTCCGGTCTGCGGGTCGGATGTGATCCGCCCGGAGGGTGAGGCCGTCGCCCGCTGCTGCGGCGGCCTCTATTGCCCGGCCCAGCGCAAAGAGTCGATCCGCCATTTCGCCTCCCGCAAGGCCATGGATATCGAGGGGCTGGGTGAGAAACTGATCGAGCAATTGGTGGACCTGGATCTCATCAGAGAGCCGGCGGATATCTACCGGCTTACCCAGGAGCAACTCGCCGGGCTGGAGCGCATGGGCGAGCGCTCCGCCGCCAATCTCATCGCGGTGCGCGAGCGCAGCAAGGAAACCACCTTCGCCCGCTTCATCTTTGCACTCGGCATTCGCGAGGTCGGCGAGGCAACCGCCGCCGCCCTGGCCGCCCGATTCGCGTCACTGGAGGCCCTGATGGCGGCACGCGAGTCGGACTATCTGTACCGTCGCGGCTTAGCCGGAGTCGGACCCAAGGCCGCGCAAGCGGTTCAGACCTGGCTGGCTGAGCACCCGAACCCGGACCAGGAACCCGAGATTGACCTGGGCGAGTGGTTGGCGGACCGACGCATTCCGGGTCTCACCCGCCCGGCCGCGCTGGTCCTGGGTCAGGCGTTCGGAACCTTGGAGCGGCTGCGCGCCGCCGGACCCGAGGACCTCTATTCCAACACCGCCAGCCTGGTCGAGGGGGTTGGCCCCGTGGTTGCCGCCCATCTCGCGGGATTCTTCGCGCAGGCGCACAACCGCGAGGCAATCGCCCGGCTTACCGCGGCGGGTATTCACTGGCCGTCCGCCACCACGCGCGTCGGGCTCCAGCCGCAACCGCTCGTCGGCACCACCTTCGTCATCACCGGCACGCTCAGCCGCCCACGCGATCAGATCAAGGCCGAACTCGAATCCTTGGGCGCCAAGGTGACCGGCAGTATTTCCCGAAACACCGACTTCCTGTTGGCCGGGGAGGAAGCCGGCTCCAAGCTTGAGAAAGCGCGCGCGCTGGGCGTGCGGGTGATCGATGAGGCTGAGTTGGCCGCCCTGCTTACCGGTCAAGGACCGGCCTAAGGCTCGGCAACCGATGACGACGCGCAGCGTCAGACCACTGTCGTCCGCCGCTGGAACCGCCGCGTGGTGGACCGGCTTCATGCACTCAACCCACTGGATCCGCAAAGAACCGACATGACTGAAACGATCCCGCCCGGCACGCCGGCCCTTGCTCCCGAGCAGCACATCCTGATCGCCATGCGCAAGACCCTGACGGCAATCATCAGAGACGTGACCCCGCCGCCCGGGATGCGTCATCCGCTCAGTGAGGCAACCATCGAGGACATCCGTCAGTGCCTGATGTTGATCGCCGCGCGGGAGAAGGAGCTGGCGGACGCCCAAGGGCGCGGCGGCGAGCGGCCCTACTATGCCGATGAGCCCCAGACGGTGCAGGTCGTGCCCGTCGCCGGCCTGACGCGGCGGCGTGACTGACATGGCACAGGGTCATCCTCCACGGCCGGACGCCCGGATCCGGCGCACCCTGCTGGCCACGGCCGCTGTGCTGCCGCTGTGCTGCGGTGGGAGCTTGTTCGCCCGTGACCCGTCTTCGCCCGCGCCGGACGCCTGGTCTTATGCGGGTGCGACCGGGCCTGCGCATTGGGCGGACCTGTCGCCGGCCTTTGCGACCTGCCGCGAGGGTCAGTCGCAGTCACCGATCGATATCCGCACCGTCCAGCGGATTCCCTACGAGCCGCTGCATTTCCGCTACCATACACAAAGCCTGGAAGCGGTCAACGACGGCCGCGGGGTCCATGTCCTCAGCTCCGGGGGCAGCACGCTCGAGTTGCGCGGGGAAACCTTCGACCTGACCTCTTTCCACTTCCATAGCCCGGGTGAGACCTTGATCAACGGCGTGGCGGCGGCGGCGGAGGTCCATCTGGTCCATCGCTCGAGCACCGGCCGCTTCGCGATCGTAGTGGTGCAGATTCAACCCGGCCGCCGCACCAATCAAACCCTGGCGCGCATCGTCGAGCGCCTGCCGCTGCACGCCGGGGAGCGCCTGAGCTATCGCCAGGTGGGCATCAATCCCCTATTGCTGCTCCCGGCCGATCAAGGCTACTACACTTACACGGGGTCGCTGGCGAATCCCCCGTGCAGCGAGCCGGCGGCCTGGTACATCCTCGCCCAGCCGGTGGGTCTCGACCCGGAGCAGATTCGCCGCCTCGCCGCTGCCGCCGGGGTCAACAATGTCCGCCCCGTCCAGCCGCTCAACGGGCGTATAGTCTACGCGTCATTGCGACACTAGAGGCTGCGGTCCGCAAGGCGTCGAACGCGGTCGCCGGATGCAGGGGCGGGTTTGAAACCCGCCCCTGCGCCAATGCCCAGGGGACACGTTCAGGATTTGGTCCATGTCGCATGGTCCAGGAAAATCCCGCGGCCGAACTGCGCCGCCGGGTGGATGTCGGTCTGGAACGTCTCCGCCGAACGGCTTTGCAAATAGAGTGCGAAGTCCCGTTCATTTTGGTGCTCTGGCCCACCCGGCGCCGCAGCCCTGCCATGCCCAAATCGTCAATCGAAGGGGTGTGCCAGACGCCGCAATCACAATTGCACCAATGCTTGTGCGACCGATAGCTGCGACGCGCGGCGCGCCGGTATCCCTGATGCGAGGATCGACCCTGCTGCAATGAGAACCAACCACATGAGTGCGGGGCCGGGGGAAATGACAAATGGCAGCGCGGCAACGAAGCCGAGATTTCCCACCAGCGTATCGAGTAACAAGGTTAGAGGCAGTGCGAAGACGAAAGCCGCCAGCCAACTCAGCATGCCGATGAACAAGGATTCGGCAAGTACGAGAACAACGATACGTCGCGGTGTGGCGCCGATGGTTTTCATTACCGCGAACTCCCGCATCCGCTCTAAGACGTCGATCCCCAGGGCCGAAGTCAAACCCAGGGTACCGACTGCGGCCAAGATCACCGCCATGGCGATCAACAAGCGGATCAGGATCATAATGTGGTCGGTCATCGCCATACTCAGTTCGGTCAAGGGCAGCACAGTTTCGACGCTTACCCTATCCTCGTCCAAGCGCCGCTCGATGGCGCGAATAGCATCGACGCGCGCCTGCGGCGAGTCAGCCAAGGTGGCAATCCTGAGCATCCGCACCTGTCCGCCGGTACCGGCGATACGCTCGAATGTGTCGGCAGCGACATAGGCCGCACCTACCGAGCCGATTTCCTCGACGAGGCCGACAACACGCCAGGCAGCCCGGCGCCCGGCGATGGACAGGTCAATGGTATCGCCAACCCGGATCTCCGGCATCTGCGCCGCCATGGCATGATTGAGGACGACAGCATCCGTGTCGTCGTCCCGCAGCCAACGTCCCGCAAGTACTGGAAAACTGACCAGTCGCATAGCGGTCGGCGGTGCCATTATCACAACGCTCGCATGTCCACGATCCGGGTAGGCACGTACCACATCGATCTGCCCCTGCTTCGCCACGGCGACCGGACTGTAGCCCCAGGTCTCGACGACCGCGATGCCCGGCAACTCGCGCAGGCTCCGGGCGAGGTCCACCGATTGCGGCTGGTAGAAGCGCACTTCCACATCGTAATGCCGCGTCTCATAGATTTTGGCGATATTGCGGTCCCAACTCTCCGCGACGTTGAGCGCCGTCATAAACATAGCGCCGCCCGCAGACAAGAGGGCTACCGTAAGCGCGAGCCGGCCTGGCCGACGTAGCGCGTTGCGCACGGCCAGCGGGAAGTGGCCCGTTCGCAAGCGTAGGCCCTCGCTGCCGATACCATGCTGATCGAGGGTCGCACGCACGCTGGTGCGACTAGCGCGCAGGATCGGCACAAGTGCCACACACAGCGGTACAAGTACACCGCAACACCCTTGTACGGCGAATACCCGTAAGGGCACCCAGTTGTCCGCGACGTTGAGATTCAGCAATCCGGCCACCGCATTGGTCAAGGCACGGGCACCCATCAGCCCGGCGGGTATCGCCACGACCACCGCCACCGCGCCGAGGACAGCTACCAACGTGGCATACAGACGAATGATCTGGCCGGTGCGCGCACCGACGGTCTTCATCACCCCGATCTCGCGCGCCTGCCGGGCAAGCATCGCCGACAACGAGTTCGCCACCAGCAGGCTGCTCAACACGAGTGCCATCACGCTGAACGTCAACATCAGGTACAGCATCGTCGTCATCTGCTTATAGTGGGGATGTTGCCGTGGCGGTGGCACCCGAATTTCATGCACGACAATTCCGTGCGCCGCCAACTGCCGACCAACGTCGTTCGCCACGGCCGCCACCGCTGCCGCATCGGCAGAGGGGTCGCGCAGGGCGATGCGCAGTTCGTGCAGTACTGGGGGCTCGCCCAGACTCGCCAAGGTCTCGCGCGAGATATAGCCGTATCCGATGCGCTCCTGCCATGCGGGCACCAACCCGTGGTCGTTCACCCTGCCCGTGACGGGCACCTCGTGGGCCATACCCTGTGCGGTCTTAATGCGCAAGCGCCGACCGATCTCGGTGCCGAGCATTGCTGTCGCCGTAACGTCGATCAGCATATCACCCGTTGCCGGCGGCCAGGCCCCGTCGAGTCGTTCGATGGTGTTGAGCCGCATCGCCACGAAGTCGTCGCACACGAAAAGCAGAAGAGGACGCCAATCCGCCCCGACTTGTGCGCGCGCCAGAATTACGTCGCGCGCCTCGGCATCAGCGACTGCCGGATGTTGCCGCGCGAGCACTAGAGCGGCAGCGCCCGCGTCCCCTTCGAGATCCAGAGTGGCGGCGGCCGGATGGGTATCGAGATAGTTGGCGGTGATCGCGCGCGTGAGCACCGCATGGGCACCCAGGATGGCACCGACGGCAACGATGCTCACGGCAATTGCTGCCACCATCAACAGCACCCGACCCCACTCGGCCTCTAAGTCTCGAAACAGCTTAAGCCAGCGCGTCCCCACTATTGCATTTACCATAAGCGCTTTACAGTGATATCCAGGCGTTGGTAACCGGTTGCATGCTCGAAACGCAGCTTGGCGAAGCTCGGCATGCCCGCCAGCGGTCCAGGTGAGAAATGGTTTGAAAAGCCAAGCGCCTCACGGGGTAGCCGCAGGACATTGTGGTCGATCTCGCCGTTACCGTTTTCGTCGTGGAAAACCACCAACGCGTAGGCCCCAGGCGCCAAACTGCCAATCCGGAAGTCTGCCTGACCGTCCCGGATCTGGGCGGTAAATTCTTGCCGCCCGCGGCCCAATACGTTATCTTCATAAGAGAAAAGTTTCGCAATGGCATGGCCGTTGGAATTGTCAAAGCCGCTGGCATGGACGGCAAGGACGTTGTCCGTGTCGCTGGCCGCGGCTGTGCCGAGCACGACACCGCCCAAGAGAAGGGTCACTGACAAGCGTTTGATGTTACGCATCGGCCGTCTCCCGGGCGTTGCGAACCGACGCGCGCGGCGCTGACTCTCCGACCACCTTGCCGTCGGCCAGGGTCACGATGCGGTCAGCAAACGACGTCAGGTCGCGCTCATGGGTAACCATGACCACCGTCTTGCCGATCGCAGTCAAATCCGTAAGCAGGTTCAGAACGGCCATGGCGGTGTGCGTATCGAGGTTTCCCGTGGGTTCGTCGGCTACGATCAATGCCGGATCGTTCGCCAGCGCGCGCGCGACTGCAGCACGTTGCTGCTGTCCTCCGGAAAGGCTGGACGGCAGCTTGTCGGCTTGGTCCGCGATGCCGACCTGTCCCAGCAACTCCAGCGCCCGCGCACGCGCCGCGCGTGGACGCAACGTGCCACAAAAATCCATCGGTAACATCACGTTTTCCACCACGCTCAGGGTTGGCAACAACTGGAAGAACTGGAACACCACGCCCACCGTACGGCCTCTCCATAGGGCCAGCGCGGATTCGTCGAGTGCATCCACAGGCGTACCGGCTACGCGGATTTCGCCGCGACTAGGGCGGTCGATACCAGCGATCAGATTGATCAGAGTCGATTTACCGCTTCCCGACTTGCCGACGATAGCGATGAACTCGCCGGCCGGCAGGCGCAGCTCGACGTTATCCAGGGCCGTGAAACCGCCCTGGCCCCCTGGGAAGACCTTACCGACGCCGCATAGCTCGATCATGATGACACCTTTTCCGTTACCCGCGAGTAGAGTGGACCCTATGGTCGCTACCGTTTACCCCCGGCTTCGAGCGGTAGCGCCCACGTTCATCGCAGCCGGTTGGCGCTGCTCCAACCGAAGATGGTCCGGTCGGCCATCCGACCAGCAATTAAGAGCAACCACCGTTGTCGCTGCGCCGCACGCATTCTTCCACAGTGGCGCACGTCCAGCGTTAGGATTCATCTGCCGTTACAGCGGAAAGGATATCAACATCGAACTCCCGGCCTAGAAATACCATTGAATCGATGCAAAAAACAACGGATGCTGCTGACCGAACTCACTCGTGACTGCGCCGGAAAACGCTTGGGCCCCCACGGTGAGACTCGTCGTCTGCCTTATGGAATAGGTGAACACCGCGGAAAAAAAATCGCTTTGATCCTCCTGATTTCTCAGCCAGATGGTCGTAAATTTATAGATCGGATTCGGTTCATAATCGGCCGAGGCCCCCAGATAACGGCGACCGATCGATTGCAAAAAAGGCAGCTGGGGTAATTGTGCCAGGGTCGCCGCGAGATCGGCCGGCGATTGCGTGTTGATGTACGCCTCTGCTGACAGTGTCAGCCCGCTGACGAAGGCATAGTCTAACCCAAGTAAAGCCTTCTGGTAGTTGCCGCCAATATCGGCATTGACATAGATCCACTCGCCGCGCACCCCGGCATCAAACAGTTTCGTGGCAAAATCAAAACCGAGTAGCCCATCACCGCGCGACAAGCCTCCGGTAACAGTGAAATCCGCATCATGCCAGTTGGAGGTGAACTGGACAAGTTGCCGCGGACCGCTGATATTGAGCGGATCGGGAGCGTAGAGATAAGTGACGCGCGTCAGATTGCCAAGGCGATATTCCACTTTCAGGGCATCGACGCCGATCCGTTCCTCACGTTCCACCCGACTCGGGTTGTCGGGATTGAGGACATCCAGGCCGCTCCAGAAACGACCGGTACCCAGCGGGATGCGCTGGCGACCGGCGATCACGTCGAAATCTCCCCAGTTAAGACGGACATACGCCCGGTAGAATTGAGAAAACAGATAATAGTTGGAGCCGCTCGCCAACTCGACGCCCGAACCGAATTCATATTGATCCTTGCGTAGCTGCTGCAGCCCGGCGAATTCTTGGGTATTGACATAACTGCCCAGATTCCCGACCGTGTCATGCTCGATGTGCACACTCACATTCTGCCCTTCCCACGCATCAAGTTTCAGCCGTAAACGGTTAAGCGACAAGCTATACGGCTCATTTTGCGGATAGGGAGTCTCTGACTGGACATACAGCGTCTTAATGTAACCACTCCACTGAAACATATCGCTGGTCAGCGGAAACAGTTCCGCCGCCCACGCATTGCTGATGACGCAACCGCAGCACAGCGCCGCTATCGGCAGCCGACGTTGGACCCCAGCCAAGGGTTGCTGCACCACCGCTTGCTCCCTGAACTGCATACCCTGCACCATCGCGTCTCCAGGATGACTGAGTGGGCAACATCTCATGGTCGCTCACGGGATCTGTTGCGCCGCCAGGCCCGCGCGTGAAAACGAGTAGCCCGGTGTGATCGGAGGCGACGGGCCATTGCGCGGAACCGGCGTGCCCCTATCCCGTCGCATCCATCGCGGTTGCCGCAGCACCGGAACTACTCATTGTATTGATGAGGGAACAGCACCTGCCGCCGCACCGGCCGTTTCACGGTGACTCTCTTCCCCCACGCGCCGTCAGACCTGATGCATGGCCTTAATCGGCGCCAACCTTGACGCCCGCACAGCCGGATAGAGTGCCGCCAGGAGAATTACCACCGGGAGAATCACGGCCGGTCCGAGCACCCCGAGTACAGTGAGTTGCGGATGAATCACATTGGTCACCCCGGGCACTGCGGTCAGACCATGCGCCGCCATATTCACCCCACTGGTGACATGGATCAAAGTGATCACTACCCCAAGCATGGTACCAAGCGCGGTCGCAAACAGGCCGATCGCGGCAGACTCCAACATCACCAGTCTGACGACCAGCGATGGCGAACTGCCCAACGCCAACATAATGCCGAATTCACGTGTACGTTCCAGCACTGACATCAGGATGGTGTTCATGACCACGATCGCCACCATCACAAAAACGATCGTAACTACAAACAACAGGCTCTTCTTAATGAGCGCACGCATCTGCACGACTTCGGGCAGCAAGGCCTGCCAGGACATGGCAGTCAGCTTCGGATCGCCGAGATGGGCATTAATCTGCTGCACCACGCGCAGGACGTGGTCATCGTCCCGCTGCGTAAAACGCAGGGATAGGTTGGTGATGTCATCATCCAGCGCCAATAAATGCTGGGCACTGGGGAGCGTGATATAACCCACCAGACGATCGATCCCATGGCCTTGGCTTCCGGTATCGAACAACCCGGCGATGACAAAGGCTTCGGAGTTGAGATTCCCGTTGCGATCCTGCGCGTTGATCACTACCTTTTCCCCGACCCCAACCCGCAGCAGTTCGGCCAACTTAACACCGATCACGATGTCGCGGGAGTCACCCTCCATCAGGTAGCGGCCCTGACGCACCGCCTTATTTATGAAGGTGACCTGCGGTTCAAGCGTCGGGGAGATGCCGATGAGTAACACCGGCTCGGAGCGGTTCGCAATCCCAATCAAGGCCTGAGTCTGGACCCGCGGACTGACCGCCTGCACGCCGGGAACATGGCTGAGTTGATCGAGCAGGGGGTTTCCGGCAAACGCAAGATTGGCGTTCATGTCGGATTTGAAGGCCGCCTGCAACACCTGCGCATCGCCGGTAATGGTACCGGTGGCGTTTTCGATAGTTTGACTGTAGTAGCCGATTGCGATACTGCTGAGGAAAATAAAGGCGCCAAGACTCAGCGTAATCACCGCCATGGTCAGCCGGGTGCGTACCGGCTGCCGCCAGATGTTGCGCAACGCCAGCTGCAGGAGCAGGAAGCGCCCGGACTTGTACTCGCGCTGCGTGTTGGTCGGTGCCTGTCCCGCGGTGAGCCCGTGCAGTGCATCAAGCGGCGCCAGGCGGGCCGTCTTGATTGCCGGGTAGAGGCTGGCCATCATGGCGACAAAGAACATGACCACCCCCATCAACGCCACAGTGCCCCAACGCAGCGTCGGGTAAATCACGCCCGTCTCTGCTTGCATGGCCTTGATGATGCCGGACGCATCCTTGAAGTGTATCCCATAATGGGCGAAATAGCCTACGAGCGCGCCGCCAAGCAGCACCCCAATGGCAAGACCGATGCCACCGATATACACCCCTTCATACACGATAGAGCGAAATATCTGCCAGGGCGTAGTACCGAGACTTAGCATGATCCCAAACTCACGCCGCCGTTCGGTAACCGACATCAATACCACATTGGCAACGCCGATGGTAACGATGCCGAACAGAAAGACCAAGATGACGACGGTGACCGCTTCGTGAAAGCCTACCGCCTGCGCTACCGACGGCAACAGTTGCCGCCAGCTTAAGACCTCGTAACCATCCTGCAACTCGCGACCGAGAGTGCTCTGGACCCCGGCAACCGCATCGCGCTGATCGAGTTTCACCACCACCGAGGTACGTTCGTCATTCACGTCGAATAGCTCGCGGGCCTCATCCAAGGTGATAAATGCCTGCATGTTATCGACCATTTCATTGCCGGTATCGTAGAGACCGACCACCTCGTAAAGACTTGCGCCGACCGAGCCAAACCGCGCTTGCGTCACCACGGCAACTTCCCCGCCGACCGTAACACCGAGCGTCTTGGCCAGCGTTTGCCCAAGAATGATCGCCCGCGTATCCTCTAGGCGCAGGTAGCGCCCTTCGTTGATCTTCCGATCCAAGCGGGTCACGCCGGGTTCGTGCTCGGGGTCCACCCCCGCCAGAATAATCCCGCGCGCATTCTGCTCGGTGCTGATCAGCGCCCGGTTTTCCAATCGCTCGGTGCTGGCAATGACGTGTCCTGATCCCATCAGTGCCGGCGCCACGGCCGCCGCCGTCAACACGGTCTCGAGGCTCGGGTCGTCTTCGTAACCACGGCGGTGAATTTGCATATGACCGGTGTAGCTATCGGTCATGTTTTCGATCATTTGGGCGTTGCCGCCATCCAACAGCGCCCAGGCTAGCACCAGCGCGGTGACGCCCAGCGACACCGCCGCGATGGTCAGCCCGGTGCGGCGCGGATTGCGCAGGGTATTGCGCCAAGCGAGGCTGAGGAATCTCATGAGGTTTTATCCTCTACGATTCGGCCGTCCTGCAGGCGCACGACCCGCTTGGCATGCCGCATCACCATCGGATCATGGGTTGAGAAGATGAACGTTATCCCCTTGCGGCAATTAAGTTCGAGCATCGTGGCGAGCAAGGCGGCACCGGTGTCCGAGTCGAGATTGGCCGTCGGCTCGTCCGCCAGCACCAGCACTGGTTCGGCCACCATTGCCCGGGCAATCGTTACGCGTTGCTGCTGACCGCCGGAGAGCTGCGTCGGCAGCCGATGTTGACAACCGTCCAAGCCCAGTTCGAGCAACGCGGCGTTCGCCCGCTGGCGCCGTTCCTGACTGGCGATGCCCTGCAATTGCAGCACATACTCGACGTTCTCGATCGCCGTCAGCACCGGCAGCAAACTGTAGTCCTGAAAGACGAAGCCGATTTTGTGCAAACGCAACCTTGCCAGTTGGGCGCGAGACAATGCGTTCAAGCTTTCCTCGCCGACCCAGCGTTCCCCCACGGTTGGGACATCCAGCGCACCAATTAGATTCAACAGCGTGGTCTTACCCGAGCCGGACGGCCCGACCAAGGCGGTGAATTCGCCGGCGGCCACCTCCAGTGACACATGTTGCAGAGCCGTTACCTCAATCGTACCCTGCTGATAGATCTTACTTAGGTCCACGACACGCACGGCCATGGTGGTATCGGTGGTTGCGCCGGCTGTTGCCGCTGCTTTGTGATTGGGCATGATTATCGCCTAGTGATCGCCAGCGTTCTTGCGGCTGAGGTTGACGAGAGTGAAGATGCTGGCGTCGAGGGGTTTGTTGTATACGATACTGCGCACGACGATGGTCGTCTTGTTGCCCTTCTTTTCAACCGGTTGCATCTCCCAAACCGTGGGAATGGTACGGCCGCCGAGCTCACGGATAGTGCCGTAATTGAGCCGCCGCACCAGTTTCGCGCGTTCGTCGAAATATTCGATCCGCAGCGGCAGAAAATCTGCCTTGCGCACACTGTAAAGCACTTTGCCCCACACCACGGCAGCACCAGGCTTAGGTAACAACTCGATCACATAAGCGGGGCTATCGTTCACGCTTCGCTCTTCAAGCAGGCGATGCGTGTAGTCCGTGACAAAGCTGCCCTCTTTCACCAGATCGTCATTCGTGAAATCGGAACCGAACCAGGGCTGAAGCATCATTGATGGCGGCACCTTGATGGTACGCTCAATCTTGGGAATATAGTTCCACATCTGCGACTCAATACGCAGGGAGGCAATGCCTCGCTCCTTCGCAGGCCCGAGGACACGGATAAAAGATAACTTTGGTCGATCCATCCAGACTTTGATGGAAAGCGTGCGCTCCCACGTCGGGGTGGTGACTGTCATCTCGAAATCGCCCTGGAGCGTCTTGCCCCAGAGTATCAACTCCGCCTGTTCGATGATTTCCGACGCGGAAGTGGTAGCGCCACAGCCGAGCGGTGCATAAAGCACGGCGGAGAGGCAGAACGATGCGATAACAACCAGGCGACTTCTCATGTGTGCCCCATCCGTTTGTTCATAATCAGGGTAAGTGTCATTGGCGTAGTGCGGCGGCGATACGTTCGCCGATCATCATGCAGGTTAGGTTGGTTGGTGCGGCGGGAATCGTCGGCATGATCGAGGCATCAGCCACCCAGATATTGGTGGCCCCATGCACCTTGCCGAAGGCATCGACCACCGCGTCGTGATCGTCGGCATTACCCATACGAGCGGTACCGACAACATGCCAGCCTGGTCGTACAAAGTTCAGTATGGCACGCTTGCGCGCGACTTTGGAGTCCATGATCCCGGTGCTCCAGGCAAAGATGCGTGCGACGTGCTGCAAGACAGCTGGATGCTGTATCAACTCCCAGGCCCGGGTGACCCCCTCTTCCAGCCGCACCTGATCTTCCGGACAGGCCAGGCAATTGACGAGCACCTGTGGCGGCACGCGCGGATCGGCATCAGTCAGCCGGAGTGAACCACGTGACAAAGGCTTCATCAGGCAGGCGGAGACGGCCATGCCGACGGGCGCGCCGAGGGCCGTACGCAAGCTTGGCATCATGCTCGTATCGATCCCGCCGGACATATGAATCTCCATGTCGTTTCGGAAGCGCGAACCGGCGGCTGTAAATTTGAGCATCGCCTGGTGGGTTGGATCACCGAGCGCACTGGCGCCCGGTTTCGGCACTGCCCACAGGCCAACGACGGCGTGGTCAATCAGATTATGCCCAACCCCGGCAAGCGCGATTTGCGGCTGGATACCCAAAGCCCCCAAATCGTCCGGTGCACCCACCCCGGAGCGCATCAACAGCGTCGGCGTATTGAGTGCGCCGGCACAAATAATTACCCGGGTGGCCGCGCAGCGTTGGACACTGCCAGCAATTTCTACTTCGACCCCCGCGCAAACGCCGGGGGCCTCCCACAGCAGACGATGCACATGGGCATGACCGACGATCACCAGATTGTCGCGTGCGCGTGCCGACCCGAGATAGGCGAGGGCGGAAGATATCCGGCGATGATCACGCACATTCTTCGGCACGATGCCGATCCCAGTGGTGGTCGGATCGTTATGATCCGCCGTCACGGGATAGCCGTGTGTGCGGCAGGCATGAATGAAGGCGCGCTGAACCTGGACCAAGTGCTCGTCTTGTTCACGGCATACCGGGACCGGCCCACCACGTCCGTGACAAGGACCGCCGAAGTCCTGATCGTCTTCTAGCGTCCGAAAATACGGCAGCACCTGCGCCCAGTCCCACTGCCCCTGCGTATATTGGTGCCACTCGTCGTAATCTTCCGGATGGCCACGCAGGGCGAGTGCGCCATTGACAGCCGACGAGCCCCCGATGACTTTACCGACGCAGTAATCAAACAGGGTGGCACTGGCACTGTCATGCAACAGCGTGCGTAACATACGCAGACGGTCGCCGCCGCCGGCATGCACGAAAGAACTACCAGCCGTCATCAGTGTTTGGAGCGCACCTTCGGCGCGGATCAAGGCATTGATGTGCCAATTGCTGCCATCCAGCACCGCCATATTGGCACTGAGCAAAGCCATCGACATGTCCGCGGTCGTCGGATAATCGTGACCAGCCTCCAGCAACAAAACGTGGTGGTCGGCATCTTCGCTCAAGCGGCTGGCGACGACTGCCCCGGCCGAGCCGCCCCCAATCACGATAGTATCCCATACCGATTTGGTCTTCATGATGGCAGTCTCACTCTTCGAGTTGCGGATCGCCGTGCTCAGTGTATCGGCCAGGCGCGCGTGGCGTGACCGCATACTGAGCGATGCCGCGGATGTTACCCGATAGACTCAACAGACCCAATGGACACGATAGACCGGATCAAGAAAAAGCCCCCTATTATCGAGATAGTCGCGCCGGCAATCGTCATCGGCAAGCGTTTGCGGACATGCAGCCAGGGAATGAAGCCGATGCCCACGCCAGTCAAATGAACCAAGGCAGTGGCGAAAATGAATCCCAACGTAAAAAATACCGGGACCGCCGCCCGCGGCATTTCCACGCCGTGCGCATTACCATGAAATATACCAAATAAAGCGACGACGCAGATGGTAATCCAGATCGGAAACTGCTTGGGCCTCGTAATCCCCAAGCCGAGCAATAGTACCGACACGGCGATAGCGACTTCCATGTGCGGCATATTAATGCCAAGCACGCCCAGCGTGCCTCCGATGATCATGGCAGTGACAAAGGCGCCGGGCACCCACAAAATCGCCCACCCCCCTATCAATGCACTTATAATACCGACGCTCAGCATAGCCAGCAAATGATCTGGGCCTAATAAAGGATGCATAAAACCGCCAGTGAAACTCTTGGCTTCGCCAATGGAGTGGGCGTAGGCCCAGGCTGGCCACCACAGGGCCGAACCGATGAGACCTGAAACAAGATAATGACGTGCTGCCCGAACGCCGTTTTCGTATACATTGATGCTCATTGTGATTTACTCCGCATTGTTGCCATGATGAGAGAACGCGGGCTCGCCCGAGTTGCCGATCAGCGGCCCGATCGCGGCGATCCATTTTTGTAACCGGCAGGCGAGTATCTGTGGTTGCGCATGCAAATAGAAATGGTTGCCGGAAAACCAATGCAACTGGTACGCTCCGGTCGTGTAGCGTCGCCAGGCCGCCATAATATCGGCGGACACACTGGGGTCTTGGTCGCCTGCGCACACGATGATCGGACACGATAGCGTGACGGCAGACTGAGCGGGGCTGACATAGGTATCGAGTACCTCATAATCGGCCCGCAGCGCCGGCAGCAGTGCCTGCATCATCGCGCGGTCCTCCAGGATTTCGCGGGGAGTTCCACCAAGCCGCCGGATATCGGCGATAAATTCATCCAGACTGGCCATAAACGGACAGCGCGTATAGGTTCCTTGAGTATCGGGCGAACCAGAACCGGAAACGATCAATGCCTGTAGTTGATAACCATAGCGCTCCTGGAGAGCGCGGGCCGTTTCGTAGGCTACCAGCGCCCCCATGCTGTGTCCGAAAAACACCATGGGGCGGTCGGATCGGCCGCCGCGGGGCGCCAGATCGTCCAACAAATGGTGAACGATCAGTCCCATTCGACGTAACTGGCCCTCATGGAAACGATCCTCGCGGCCTGGGTACTGGACGGCAAGCAATTCAATGGTCGGCAGCAAGTGCGAGGCAAAACGGCGATACGCAGAGGCACCGCCGCCCGCCCAGGGGAAACAGACGAGGCGCACCAGCGACTGGGATCCGCCGCCATAACGACGTAGACAGCCACGGTGGGTCACAACGGGTGTTCTCATGGGCGTCAGCGACCTGATCATGGCGCGCGGCGAAATGCGGCCGCGATCTTTTCCGCCACCATGAGCACGGTCAGATGGGGCGGCCCGCTGGGTGCCGTCGGAATGATCGAAGCATCTCCAATCCACAGATTATCGACCCCGAAAACACGACCGCACGGGTCCACCACCGCACCCTGGCTGGCGGATCGCCCCATCTTTGCTGAACTGCATAAATGGGCGGCGGGCCGGACGAAAGTGGTGATCGCTTGCTCCAACGCAACATCCGATTTGATCATCCCGTCGGTCCAGGCCAGAAACTGATCGAAATGCGAACGTAGTGCGGAATCTTGCATGAGTTGCCACGCAAGGCGTACGCCCGCTTTGAGTGGCGGGATGTCACGCTTGTCGCTCAAGCAATTGATCGAGATATTGAGCTTGTCATAAGGGTCAGCGGAAACCAGACGCACATAGCCGCGCGAGGTTGATTTGTTGAAGCTCGCCAATAGTCCGGCGATTGTCGGCGATTGCGAGGTCGCCGCCAATTGCGGAAACAACTGGCCGACATCAATGCCGGCCATGGTGCAGATATGCATGTCGTCAGCGTAGCCGGAGTGGCCGGAGGTGAATCGTAACAAGACTTGGCGGGCAGGTTCGCCAAGCGCGCACGCCTGCGGTTTTGGTATTCCCCAAACGCCGACCACCGGGTGATCCATCAGCCCTTCACCCACACCGATCAGCGGCACCTTGACGGTGATGCCCAGTGGACCGAGTGCGGTCGGGTTGCCGATGCCGGAGCGCAGCAGAATCGCCGGCGTGTTCATCACACCGGCACAAAGAATGACGTGATCGGCCGAGAACGACCGCAGCGTCCCCCCGACTTCGGCCTGGACTCCGGTACAGCGCGTGGCCTCAGCCCAGAGAAGACGGTGGATGTAGGCGCCGGTAATGACAGTCAGATTCGGCCGCGCCAGCGCCGGGCCGAGGTAGGTCAAGCGGGTCGACATGCGCACCCCGTCCACGACATTCTTCGGAAAGATGCCGACGCCGGTCGTAGCCGGATCGTTATGATCTGGCGTTTCCGGGAAATCCTGGGCGATGCACGCCGCCAGTAGTCCCGACTGCAATACCGTCAAGTCCTCTTTACGCTCGCGCCGGATTGGCATTGGGCCACCGCTACCATGCAACGCGGACGGACCAAGCGGATCGTCTTCCAGCATACGGAAATACGGGAGCACGTGCGTCCAGCCCCACTCCTCCCCGCAATCGGCGACCCACTCATCGTAATCCGTGGGTGCGCCCCGTACCGCCAGGGTAGCATTAACCGCCGAGGACCCACCTACCAGTTTGCCACCCTCGTAATCGAACAGGCCGGCTTGGCGCTGGACACGTTTTGCCATAGGCTCCTTAATGGCCGCCATGATGTTCCAATTGAGACCAGGCAGGACTGCCGGTTGGTTGGCATTGCGCACGGCCGCCACGGCCAACTCGTTCGTGGGCGCCGGGGGGCCGGCCTCCAAGAGCAGGACGCGACACTGTGGGTCTTCACTCAGGCGGCTGGCGATCACGGCACCCGCGGAGCCAGCCCCGACCACGAGTACATCGTAGCCGATGGCAACATCCCCTTCATCAAAATTCATAATGCCTCCTGGGCAATGACGGTCTGACGAATACCGCGGATCATTCGACGGCGTCAGGAACGGCACGGCCGCCGCGTCCCGCCATCGGCCATGACATCGTTTAATGGGGTGACATGGTCATCCCGCGGGGCAACCGCCTAACGCATGGTTCCAACTGCCGCTTGCCGCAACGGTGCTCAAGGCTGCGGCAGCCTTACGATCGGTTGCCGCGCCCACAGGGTGGCGCCGATGGTCACCCACACCACCAGAATGTGATGCGTAATATCCAGCGCATGGAACAGGCCCCACGGCTTGGTCAGTGCTGTCAAGTGTGAGATTTCATGTGCGGCAACAAATAACCCCATGGCCACCGTCAAGCCGACCACGGTCCATCGGAACCAAGTGGCCGACAGGGTTCTGATCAGAACCGGCATGATGGCGTAAATGGATATAATTACGAGAATAAACTGTATCCCGCCCATGGACAAATGCTCGGCCCATGGTACTTGCAGCGCGGGGCCAGCCACCGAATTCTTGATCAGATCGACCAGGAGATTACTGACAAAAACGATGCACATCATGGTCCATCCCTGTGCCACGAGACTCCTGAACTGTTCGGCTTTATGCATAGTGGTTACCTCTGAAGTTTGAGAGTGAGTGAACTGCTGGCATACCAGGAGCCAGTACGAAGAGGGGGTCAGATGCGACAACTCCACGATTCGGCCCGCATGATCGAAGTAACCGGTGTCGATCGGATGCGCAGCGAGCATGTTTTCCACCGCCGCTCCGGTCGGCCGGTCGGTGAATAGCAGGCGGGCTAAACCGGCAGTATCATCCGGCAGGTGCAGCGCGGCTTCCCGGCATCGCTGCTTCCATTCATCAAGCATCACCGACGGCGGGGCTTCGCCGCCGCTCCGGTCTTCCAGGAACACCTTGAGCAATGCCGGGACGCTCAGTGGGTCACGATTCTCCAGGTGGACGATGCCCCGGTAGTCGTCGGCCAGCAGCGAGTTGTCGACAATCAAGCGCGCGAGTCGGTCGACGGGAACACCATAGAGTGCAGATGCGGGCCAGACGGGGACGACACCGGCCTCGTATGCGACCTGCAGGATGGTTCCATAGGTATCGTTGGACTTCATCAGCCCGGTGCATGCGGACGGCAAGGCATGCGTACTACGATAGATTTTGACCGGCAAGCCACGCGCGGCGGCGGCCGTCAATAGTTGTTCCCCAGCCCATTTGGATTGCGCATAGCCTGTCAGGAGCCCGGTGGGGTCCGGGTGGGCATGCTCCTGGTACAGTACGACTATAGCGCCGTTCTGGTAGCGTCGGCAGACGGTCATGGGTGAGCTGAAAAACACTGGCTTCGGACCATGCGCGACCGCCAGACGGACCAGCGTAAGCAGCGGGTCGACATTGACTCTGCTATGGGTTACGTAATTGGCGAGTACATTCACTGAGGCCGCGAAGTGATAAATGCAGTCGATCGTTTCGGTCAACTGCTGCCACTGCGCCGGAGCCACTCCCCACCCCGGAAGGGTCAAATCCCCGCACACCGGAACAATACGATGCCCCCAGTCCGGGGCGATGTCACACCCGTAGCGCCGCAGCGTATCCAGCAAGCGCGTATGGCCGGCCGCGGTGTCAGGGGCGCGGACCAGACAGTAGACAGTTGCCGCCGTCAGCGACAATAGTTCCGCGAGAACGTGTCCACCGATCCAACCCGTCGCGCCGGTCAGCAAAACGGCGTGGGGCGGCGACCATGAGCGCTGCACTCCGGATTTGAAATCCAAGGTGTCAAGGTCGGCCAGCGCAGTCTGGAGGTCGAGGTGTAGCGCGACGTCGTCAACCGACGGTGCGGGCCGGACGAGCCGCGTGAGCAGTCGGCGGTGAGCCGAGAACGTGGCCGAGTCGGCGGCCGCCCGTAGCGAGTAAGCGACCGACGTCGGTACATCGGCGGTCGGCGCTGGTACATCGGCGGTCGTCGCTGGTGCATCGGCGGCTGGCGTCGGCGCATCGGCGGCCGCCGTCACCGGATCTACCGCAGTGGTGCTTTTGCGCTGATACAAATCCGCCAAGGCTTCGATCGTAAGATTTTCAAAAAGCTCATGCATTTCGAGGACGAACGTCGGCAAGGCCGTATTGAGCGCCCGCACCAACTGAGTGGCGAGCACGGAATCACCGCCGAGTTCAAAGAAGTTGTCCGTGACACCCATCTCGCAATCGGTCATGACGCTCGCCCAAGCGGCGAAAATCGTCTCCTCCATCGGCGTCCGCGGCAGCACCCGCTCGCCGTGCCCGTCCGCCGCCGCATCGGTAATGGCAGGGAGGGCGCTGTAATCAATCTTGCCATTCGCCGAGACGGGCATGCGGTCCACGGTGACCAGATGCTGCGGTACCATATAATCGGGCAGCCGCTCCGCCAGATAGTCCTGCACTTCCGGGATATTCAGGGGCTGGTCGCCGCCTGCGACCGGTTCGATATAGGCCGCCAGTTGAAGGCTGTCGCGCCGCCCCGGCACGGCACGGACAACGGCCTGCTGAATTTCTGGATACTGGCACAAGACCGTCTCGATTTCGCCCAATTCTACCCGATAGCCGCGAATCTTGATCTGGTTGTCATCGCGCCCGAGGATCACCACATTGCCGTCTGCGGCATAACGTCCGAGGTCGCCGGTATCGTACAGGCGCGCGGCGGTCTCCGGATGGGTGATAAAGCGGGCGGCGGTCTTTTCCGCATCGCGCCAATACCCTTGGGCCAAGCCGATACCGCCGATGTAGATGCGACCTTTGACATGATCAGGACAGACCCTCAGCGCGGTATCGCAGACCCAGATCGTTTGATTCGGCAGGGGTTTGCCGTAGGGTATGCTGCGCCAAGCCGGATCGACTGCGAGCACCGGGTAGTAAATCGACCAGATCGCTGCTTCCGTCGCACCGCCCAAGCTGATGACGGCCACGTCGGGATAATGTTCGCGAATACGATCGGGTAAGGTGAGGGGGATAAAGTCGCCACTGAGGAGCACTGTGCGTAGCGGTGCCGTAGCCAGTTCCTCGGGGTAAAGGGCATCCAACAGCATGTGCATAAGCTGCGGGGCCGAGTTCCACAGGGTGACCCGATGCTCGCTCATGAGCGCGCGCCAGTGGTCCGGGTCGTGCTCCTTGCGGTGATCGGGGATCACGATCCCACCGCCGGCCGCGAGCAAGCCGAAGATGTCATACACCGACAGGTCGAAACTCAGCGACGAGACGGCGAGCACCCGGTCCTGTGCGCCTACCCTATACAGGCGGTTGATATGTTCAATCGTATTGACCGCCGCGCGATGGTCGATCATCACCCCCTTGGGTACACCGGTCGTTCCCGACGTGAAGATCACATAGGCCAGTTGCGTGAGGTCAGCATCCAGCGTCGGCAGATCGAGTGCGGCGTAATCACCTTGAGTGCCGGCCTGAATTTCAAGGATGTCGTAAGGGGCCGCGGCGAGTTCCTCGCGAAAGCTGTCGGGCTGGGTCAGCACTTGGGTAACTTCACCGATCCGCAGCAGGTTCGCTTGGCGCTTCACCGGCAAACTTGCATCCACTGGGAGATAGGCGCCCCCCGCCAGCAGCACCCCGCACGCGGCGACGATTTGCTCCCACCCCTTGTGCATCAAAATCGCCACGGGCTGTCCGGGAGCCAGGCCCCGCTGCCGCAGCCAGGCGGCGACGGCACTGCTCTCTGCGAGTAACTCGCCATAGCTCAGTGTACGCTCGGTGGCCAGGATGGCGACCGCTGCCGGATGCTGCCGCGCCTGCGTCACGAATCCGGCATGGAGCCGGATCTGCGGCAGCGCGTCCGCGGTCTGATTGGTTTGTTCCCGCCGCTCGGCCATGGCGGCGGGCAAGGCTATGCTGTGATGACTGTGCCAGGTAGCCGGTTCGTCGGCCAAGCGTCCGACCAAATCACAATAGGCCGTGAACATGGCGTCGAGTACACCGTCCTCAAAGACGGCATCGACGGCATCCCAGACAAAGTGTAACTGACCATGGAGTTCCATCACATGATGATCGAGCCAGACCTGCGAGGTTTGGCTCACGCTATAGACCTTCGACCCGAAGACCTCAAGATCGCCCACCTCCTCCTCGCCGCTCCAGATCAAACCGCTGCTGAAGACCACCGGCATGATGGCCTGCAGCGGGAGGCCGCGGCGCTTGGCCCATTCCCGCATTACCGCCACGCCACTGAATATCCGCTGCTCCAGGTCTTGGGCGAATTGTTGTTGTAGGTGGCGGGCAAATTCCACGAAGGTCAATCGGTGATCCCGCCGATCGACCTCCTGCATGACCAGGGACGTGAAGTCGCCGAGCAGATAGTTGATGTCCGGATGCAATTGCAGGCGATTAGACACCGTCACATTGAGCGTGAAATGGGGCTGCGCACTCCAGCGGGCGAGCACCTCGGAATACGCGGCCAGTAGCACACCAGAGGGCGTCAGCCCGTGACTTCGGGCCAGCGCTTTCAGTCGATCCCACCGCGCCAGATCCAGCCCAGCCTCCCGCCGGCTAAAACGCGGCGACCGGCGTCCCGTGAGGTCCGAGCGCAGCGGCAATTCCGGCGCCGGGGGCAGGCGGTCAATCCGCTCCATCCAGTACGCCCGCGCCCGTTGATAGGCTGGTGAGTCGAGCAGGCTGCGCTCAGCCAGGACATAGTCGCGAAAAGAGACTGCAAAATCAGGCAGCGTCGTCTGCGGCTGGTCATACAGTAGTCGCCACTCGCGCAAAAATAAAAAGATGCTCCAGGCATCGAGTATCAGCAGATCCAAACTGATATGCAGGCGGACGCGGCGGGCGGGCTGGCAGGTGGCGCGGACCTCAAACAACGGCCACTGATCGGCACGCAGCACCTGATGCGACAAGGCGTCGCGCGAGATTGAAACGGCGCGCTCAGCGTCCTGCGGTGAGGAGCGCGACTGGTCCTCGATGGCGATATCATAACGCGGTACTGTTGGGAGAATATGCTGCAGGCCATCGCCCGTCACAACCGCGCGCAACATATCATGCCGCTCAATCATGCGGCACAGCGCCGCATTGAGCCGGGGAAGATCCAAATCCTCGCAATCAAGCTCGACATACAAATGCGTCGCAACACTACCCATCTCCATGGCGCTGTCGCGGCCGAGCCAATAGGCGTGTTGGACTTCGGTGAGGGGGAACGGGAGGTGACGATCGGCCGGCTCCGCGTGCAGCTCCGGCAAGGGTTGCTCGGGGGAAGCAGCGGACTCCCGTAGAAACTCCAAAATGGCTTCGCGATGGGCGCGCAAATTCGTACGCAATTCTTCGGTCATCGCACCACTGGGGGCAATCACCCGCAGCTCAGCTCCGTCAATCTGAAAGCGAATGCCCGCCTTCATGGCCTGGGCCAGCACTGTCTTCATCATCGATCTCCTTTGTATAGCCGGAACCTGAAGCAATCTAATCGTGGTGCGGTGAATGCGCGTGACCGTCTAGACTTTGCTCAAGCGGTTGGGCACAAGCATGGTCACTCCCTTAGATTTCCTGCCCACTGGTCAATCTCCGCCATCACCCGCGCGGAAGTGGGGGGCTTAAGCAACGTGTAATGCGTACCGGGGACGGTCACGGCGATCGTAGTACCTGTCGTGAGCGTCTGCCAACCCCAGGCGGCCGCGTCGGCGTAGGGGTGTGCGGCAAACTCACTGACGACGCCGGTGACGGCCCGCACCACCAGGACGTCGGCGTTAATTACGCGCGGGTAATAGGCCCGGCTGCCCTGAACGATACCCTGGAATACGCCATAGATGGCACCCAGTTGTGCTTCGTCTGCGCCCAGTCCGACTTGGTGCTCACGCAGAATGGCGGTGGCCCGTTGCAACTGTTGCGCGGTACTCAGGGCGGCTAAATCGAGCGCGCGCAGGGCGGTTTGCACGGCCGGCGGCAGATCGAGGTCTTCAAGAAACCAGCGGAACAGGAGCACCGGGTCGACGAGGCCATGCACCAAGGGCGCCGGGCTGTCGATCACCAGCACCCCAGCCGCCGCACGCCCCTGATCCTGCAGCTGAGCGGCCATCTCGAAAGCGATCGGCGCACCAGAAGACCAACCGCCCAGCAGGAACGGGGACGCCGTCTCCGGCAAGGCCCCAAGGTAGACCTGCGCCAAGGCGGCAATACTGTCAAGTGGCGCACTGTGCCCGTCGAGGCCGGGCGCCTGAAAGGCCCATACCGGGCGCGCCAATCCGCACCCAAGATCACGGTAACAGAGCACGTTCCCTCCGGCCGGATGGACCAGCAGCAGGGGGACGCCCTGACCTTGCCCATCAATCGGCACGCAATAATGCGACTCGCTGGGTGCACTCGTACGTTGCAGGCGCAACGCCAAAGCCTCGAGCGTGCGCAGTTGCCAGATTGCGCCCAGCGTGAGGGTTACCCCGAACACTTCGCGAATGAGGCCGACCAGACGGACCGCCTCGAACGATTGGCCACCGAGATCGAAGAAATCGTCGGTGGCAGCGATATCGTCGCGTTGCAACACCGTCCGCCAAAGCGCGCACAGGTGCTGCTCCATTTCGCTTTGTGGACCACGCCGAACGACGCTCACCATCGCGGGCGGTTCATCAATGAGCAGAGGCAGTGCATTGCGATCGATTTTCCCGCTGTTGTTAAGCGGCAAACGGGCAACCGACTGAATCCGTCGCGGCACCATATAGTCCGGCAATTGCTCCGCGAGGTACTGACGCAACTCCGCTTCGTTGAGGTCTGCGCCGACCACCGGCGTCACATATGCAACCAATGCCTTGCCGGTGTCGCTACCCTGCACACGCACCACTGCCGCGCCGACTGCTTGGTGGGCGGCAAGTACCGCTTCAATTTCACCCAGCTCGATGCGATGACCCTGGATTTTCACTTGTGCGTCGAGACGGCCGAGAAACTCGATTGCACCGCCCGGCAGATAACGGCCCATGTCACCGGTGCGGTAGAGCCGTTCCCCGGTCTCGTCGTGGCACCCAAAGCTGGCTTGGGTCTTGGCGGGATCGCGCCAGTAGCCGCGCGCGAGACCAACGCCACCGATGTAAAGTTCGCCGCGGGTCCAGATAGGGGCCGCCCGGCCCCAAGCATCCAGGATGCACCAACTCTGATTCGGCATCGGGTAGCCATAGGGAATGCTGACCCAACTTGGGTCAACGGTGTCGAACGGATACCAGATCGACCAGATCGACGCCTCGGTGGCGCCGCCCAAGCTCACAATCTGTGCCTGCGGCGCAAGGCGGCGTAGGCGCGCGGGCAGATCGACGGGGATCCAGTCGCCACTCAACAATACCAGGCGCAGTGCCGGTAAACACACACCGCGGTATTCCGCGGCCTCGGCCAGCAGTGTGGCCAGCGGCGGCGCCGAGTTCCAGACCGTTACGGCATGCGTCAGCAGCAGATCGAGCCAGTGAGCCGGGTTCAACGATTCGTCAAGATTGGGATAAACCAGTGTAGCACCGGCCGCCGCCGCACCGAAGATGTCATAGACAGAGAGATCGAAGCCAATTGACGACACACCGAAAAGTCGATCTTCCTGACGCACCCCGAAACGGCGATTTACCGCGTTCACGGTATTGACGACACTCCCATGTTCAATCATCACGCCTTTCGGCTGTCCGGTGGACCCGGAGGTGTAGATCAAGTAAGCGAGATCGGTTGGCGTGGTCGCGGGCAGACCCTCCCGGCCGATGGCGCCAGCATCCTGCCGGGAGGCTTCCACTGCCATGACCTGCACTACCTCCGGCCATGCGCGCGCCGCGGCAAATACCGGCGACGCCAGGACCCACCGAGCACCGCTGTCGCTAAGCAAGTAATCCTGACGCGAGATCGGGAGCGTCGGGTCAATCGGGACGTACGTCGCCCCGGCCTGCAAAATTCCATACACAGCCAGCAGCCAAGCGGATCCGCGGTCGGTCACCACCGCTACGGTCTCACCGCGCCGCAATCCCAGACGGCAAAGTCGACCGGCCAGGGCGGTGCTCTGGGCGGCAAGTTCTGCGTAGGTCAGACAACTACCCGCCTGCAGCAGGGCCGGCTGGGTCGGATGGGCTGCTGCAGCAGCACTCAGGAACTCATGCAGACACTGTTGGCTGAGTGGCGTCATGGGTGGTGCCATCCCGGTCCGCTCGGCAAGCTGTGTGGCCGGAATCACGTCTAAGGTCTTCGCGTCCCACAGTGCCGGTTCGCGCGCGAGCCGCTCAATGAGTCCGGCATACGCCGTCCACATGGCATCGATCATCCCGATGGGAAAGCATTCTTCGATCAGATCCCATACATAATACAAACTCCCGTCGGCCAGCTCCCAGAATTGGTGATCAAGCATCACCTGAGAGGTCTCCAAGCAACTGAAGTCCGAGCGTTCAAATCGCTCCATGAATAAGCCGCTGCCGATGACGAACGGAATCGGCGCCCGGCCGAGGTCGCCCGTGCGGCGGTTCAGTGCCCGCATTACCTCCATGCCGCCCCATTGCAGATGCCGGGCATCGAGACTGACCTGTTCCTGCAAATGACGGGCGCGCCACGCGAAGCTCTCGTCACTCCGAAAGTCGATCTCAAGGGGATAGAGAGACGCGAAACTACCGATGATCTCACGGATCTCCGGATGTATATCCAGACGCCGTGTCATCATATTAGCCACGACGAAATGACGGCTGTTGCTCCAGGCGGACAGCACTTCGGCATAGGCGGTGAAAAGCGCACTCGACGGCGTCAAGCCAAAGTCACGTGCACGTGTCTTGAGGGGACCCCACACTGCCGCCTTAATGAAATGCTCGCGCCGCTGCATGCGTGATCGCATCCGCCGGTCCAATCCCGCCCGCAATGGCAGATCGGGCGGTTCAGGAAGGTGTGGGAGACGCTCTTCCCAATAACGTCGCGCCTTCTCTCCGGCCAGTGATTGTGCCAGTTGCTCCAGGGCCACTGCCGCATCGCGGAAACCGAGCGCCAAGGGCGGCAGCACCAGATTGGGGTCCTGATAATAGCGATCAATCTCCTGCAACAAACGCGTGGTGCCGTATCCATCGGAGAAAAAGTTGTTGTGATTATAATGAATCCGTCCCTGCTCCACTCCCCGCTCATCACGCCAAAGAGTGATCCGCAGATCAAGCCAAGGCCAAGAGTGCAGCGGTAGTTCGCTGCGCATCATCTCGCGGCGCACCTGTGCCAGCGACGCGTCTACGGCGGTCGCAGATTGCTCGCGCAGGTCATAGCAGCGGCAGGGCAATGGTGCCGGTTCGCGCACCGTTTCGAGCCGGCCATCGGAGCGCACCACCACGATCTCGCCGCGATGTCGGGCGAGCGCCCGCTGCCACGCGGCATCATAGCGCTCTACCGCGAGCGCCTCGACATTCTTCTCGACGTAGTAATGCGGCCTCACATGAAACTCCATGTAAGGATCATCTGCCATATAGAAGCCTAACTGCATATCGGAAAGCGGAAACGGTTCATAGCGGGCACCAGGGTCGGGCGCGCAGCGGGTCACCGGGATACTGGTCTCCACCATCGACCCGCGCAGCCATTCGAGAATGTCCTCTTTGTGCGCGCGCAGCGACTGCTGCAGCTCCGAGGTCATAGTCCCCTTTGGGGCCTGTACGTTAAGCACGCCGTCGGTGGCGGACAGCGTAATCCCGCGGCGCCGAAGTTCTTGCAGAAAAACGATCACAGTACGAACACCTCCGTGTCTTCCGATGCCGTTGTCAAGTGATCGTTAGCGCCACTACTGAGGGATAGCAGCAGCACTTTTCCATGAATCAATTCCGCGACTTGGGCAATACAGTCATTGCTGATGAGGACATGCGCCGGAACATCCACGCCCAACCAAGCGTGCACGCGATTACGCAGTTCGGCGGCCATCAGCGAATCTACACCCAGAGATAACAAAGTCATGCCGGCGAGGCGTTTCTGATCTGGAAACTGCGCAGATGGATCAACTCGCAGTACCCCTCGCAATAATTGCCCGAGACCCAGCAGAATCGCGTCCTCCGCTGCCGCCGGGGTCAGCGCCAATAACTCCTGGGCGGACATCAGGTCCACGGCTGGGGCGACCGCTGGGGCCAAGGTTGCGGCAACGACGTTCTGCAACAGCGCCGCGAATTCCGCCGCGGGAAGACTGTCCTGGTACCGCTTCCAATCGGCTGCCGCGATCAATGTCTGGTCCGCCCCCGATACGAGCACCCGGGTCATTGCGGCAAGCGCCGCCGCGGGCGGCAGGGGATATAAGCCTTGGCGTCGTAAATGTACCACCAGCGTCGGATCGCTGGCCATTCCGGCTTCTCCCCATGGTCCCCAGTTGACCGTCATCACGGTACGCCCGTCGGCGCGATAGGCGGCCGCCACTGCATCGAGCAGCGCGTTGGCGGTCGCATAGTTGCATTGGCCCGGAGACCCGAGCGTCGCCGCGATGGAAGAGAAACCGATGAAGAAATCCAGCGACCGCCCGCGCGTGGCTTCCAGCAGCCAATACGCGGATTGGGCTTTCGCCGCCATTACCCGCTCCCAACTCTCATCCGTAATAGCGGCCAGCGCGTGATCATCCACGATCCCTGCCGCATGGATAATCCCGCGTAGTGGGTATAAGCCGCCCGACAAGTCCTGCACCAACTTCTCCACGGCGGGGCGTTGACTCAGGTCTGCGTGGTACACCACGACCTCGACACCGGCACCACCGAGTGCAGCGATCCGGGCGCGGGCAAAGGTCGTCAACTGTGATTGCCGGCTCGCCAACACAATATGCCGCGCACCCAATCCCACCAACCATTCCGCGACGAATGGTCCGATGCCACCGGTGCCGCCGGTGATCAGGTAGGAAGCATTCGCGTTGAGAACGATTGGGGACTGACCGCGGTTATCCAGATCCTCCATCTGGTGCAGGCGGGGTCGATAGATATACCCGTCGCGCACCATGACCGAGAATTCGCCGCCGCCGGCCAGCACCAGGACAAGCGTTGCGACGTCATCCGGCGTTGGCGCCAGCGCAAGATCGGCATGCCGCAGATGCAGTCCAGGCATTTCCAGGGCTGCCGAACGCCACATCCCTATGAGTCCGGCCTGTGCGATAGCAATAGGTTCGTTTGGATGTCGTGCCACGGCAGTGCGCGTAATGAGCCACACGGGCATGTCTGCCGGCTGCAACCCTTGCTGGCTCAACGCCAAGAGCAGTTGCTGCATTTGCTCGCAGAGCCTTCGGCAGCGAACGAGAGGATCGATCCCTGTTTGCTCGGGGGCGAGAATCAACAATACGCCTCTGGGCAGGTGCGGATGCCCCTCGGCGATAGACGCACCAACGTTACCAATCAGATCGTCGATCCTCGCGACGGGGCTGAGCATGATCGCTTGCTGAATCAGCGCATCGACCACCAACTGATCACGCGGTCCAGATTCGGTCCAGAGCAGCCAATGCCCGAGGTCCGCAGATGGCCGCGGCAGTGGGTATGCCTGCCAAACCGTGCGCAAGATATGGGCCGGTTCCGGACCTTTGGCATCCAGCAGACCGGCGTCGACCCAGGCAATCTGAAGTCCATGCACCGACGCGACGATCTGACCTTGCGGACTGCGCAAAACGAAATCGCCCGTCGCCGCAGCACCGGGATTATCGGCACCCAAGGTGCACTCGACGTCCGCACTTGCAAGGCCCGAGCCATACACCGTCAGTTCCTGAATAGCAAACGGCATGGGAACCTGACTGTCGCCAATTGCCGACCTGGCAAGTAGCGGGGCCAGCGCTTGAAACGCCGCATCCAATAGTGCGGGATCGAGAACGGATGGTATCGTCAACGTGCCGCTGTGTCGTGGAGTGACAACTGCCTGCGCGCGCTTGCCGTCAAATGTCACTTTTCCGCATCCGCGGAAGGCTGGACCGTACTCGAGTCCCCAGGTCCGAAATTGCTCGTACAATTGCTGGGCCGCGAATGTTTGGGCGGTCTCTTGGAACGGGGTCGGCGTCGCTGCAATCGATGTCGCGGTCGCCGGTTCCAGGGTCGCGGTAGCGCATGTCTCCCACGGCTGGTCGGAATTTTTACCGACCGCGATCTCCACGTTCCAGGTCGCGGTACCATCGATTCGGCGCATGACCGTTTGTACACGAACGCCTTGTTCGTCGAGATCCAACCGGCGAAGCAATTGTAAGCCCCGAAGCAGGACCCCGGTCTCCGCACCGATGCCCTTATAGCGTGCGGCGGAGAGCATCATGCTGACATAGCCGGCGGCAGGCAGAATGCTGCGACCGCACACCCGATGATCGCGCAAGAAATCCTCACCAGCTTGCGGCAGTATCGCTTCAAAAGCGACGACATCGGTGGACGCGAGGTTGAGCGGTCGCCCGACATAGGGAAGACCGGCCAACGCGTTTGCGGGCAATACCTCATGAGGGAACCAATACCGGGCGCGATCAAATGGATAGCAGGGTGCGTCCACAAACGCCCCCGAGTTGCCCTCCCCCAACCGATTTAAGTTCGCCGAAGCACCAATGGTGAACAGCGTCCCGAGTGCTGTGCGCATGGTCGTACGACCGTCCTGACCGGGCTGCAGACTGCTGACACAGGTGCCTGTGACGTTAGACCTCCGGCCTAAACCAATCAATACCGGCGAGGGTCCGATCTCGACAAAGGCATCCACCTCGCGGGCTTGCAGAGTCGTCAAGACAGTGGCAAAATGAACTGGCCCGCGCAATTGATCGATCCAATAGTGCGATGAGGTTGGTTCGCTTGGCGAATCCGCTGCGGCCTTTATCATTGGCAGCTGCGGTATTCCAAATGCAACATCATCCAAGTGGCGGCGGAACTCCGGCAGCAACGGCTCCATCAACTTCGAGTGAAATGCGTGGCTGACTCGTAGCCGGGTCGCATCGATCTGTTGATGTTGGAATACGGCGAGCGCCGCGTCCACAGCAGCCACAGTACCCGAGATCACCACTTGATCAGGCGCGTTGATGGCGGCGACTTCGACATCCGGCAGTTGCGCCAAGCTTCGGCGGACCGCTTCTGCAGGCGCACGGACCGATGCCATTGCACCCTGGCCAGGTGCAGAGGCCATGAGGCGACCACGCTCGACAACGATCCCCAGCGTGGTTTCGACATCGAGAATCCCCGCGACGCAGGCTGCCGAGTACTCACCAACGCTATGGCCGGCAACATAGGTCGCCGTGATCCCCCAATGTTCCCATAATGCGACAAGCGCGAGCTGCAAGGCAACGAGCACCGGTTGGGCATAACGGGTGTCGTCCAACAATGCGATGTGTTCTCCGTACAGCACGGCGCGCAATGAGACGCCAAGCGGTCCGCGCAGAATTTCCTCGTACTGCGATAAGCAATCGCGAAAGACCGGCTCGTCACGATCAAGCTCGGCGCCCATGCCGGCGTATTGCGAGCCTTGTCCCGTAAATAAAAAGGCGATCTTCGGCCGCGGCACTGCACGGCCATGAATCACGCCGGTCTGTACCGCGATCTGCCTGGTGCGCGCGTCGTCGTGCAGGGCCGTCGCAATTGCGGAGGGGTCGGTCCCAAGAACGGTTAAGCGCTCCGGTAACATGGCACGCGCGGTATTCGCTGTGCGGCAGAGCGAGGCCAGTTCGCCTGGTTCGCGTATCCGTTCCAAGCGTTCGGCATAGGCCCGGGCGAGCGCCGCGAGACTGGCCGCGCTGTTGGCCGTGATGGCGAGCAGCTCAGTAACGCAAGCACTTGGCGATACGGTCGCTGGGTTCGGTGGGGGCGGTAGCACCGGGGTTTCCTGCGGAAACGCCTCAAGCACGACATGGGCGTTGGTGCCGCCAAAACCGAAAGAACTGACGCCGGCCCGACGTGGATAACCGGCTGGCGCCGGCCACGGTGTATTTGTTGTCGGTAACTGAAGTCGGCTATTGCTGAGATCGATATTGCGATTGACGTTCTGCAACAACGAAATGGCAGGGATGACGCCATGTTCCAAAACCAGGATCGCTTTGATAAGTCCAGCAATACCCGCAGCGGATTCGAGGTGCCCGATGTTGGGCTTTACTGCACCGAGCCAACACGGCGACCCGGCGCCCGCGTCGCCATCAAACACGGCTCGCAACGAACGTACTTCGATCGGGTCACCCAGCGGCGTGCCCGTTCCATGTGTTTCCACATAGCCGATCGTGCTGCTCTCGAAGTCGGCACATCGTAAGGCAGTGCGAATAACGCGTTCTTGCGCCCGGCCATTCGGTACAGTAAGGCCGCTGCTGAATCCGTCCTGATTGACGGCGGAGCCGCAAATGACGGCGAGCACGCGATCACCATCACGGCGGGCATCAGCCAAACGCTTAAGCACGACCACGCCACAGCCTTCGCCACGAACGTAGCCATCGGCGGCGTCGTCAAAGGTCCGACAGCGTCCCACTGGCGACAACATCTGTGCTTGCGTAAATATCGCGCCGTAATCCTCGGAGAGAATAAGATTGACGCCGCCGGCAATGGCGAGGTGTGTTTCCCCATTGCCAAGGCTACGACAGGCTTGATGCAGGGCTACCAGCGATGATGAACAGGCTGTGTCAATAGACATGCTCGGACCTTGTAGGCCGAGGCAATAGGATATGCGGTTGGCGGCGACACTCATGGCACCGCCGGTACCGGCGTAAGCATCCCAGGTACGTGTGGTTTTCGCGCGTAAACGAAAATAGTCACTGGTGCTGATGCCGATAAACACGCCGGTCAGCGATCCAACCAACGAGTCGGGCGCGATGTTGGCAGACTCCAACGCGGACCAAGTGGTCTCGAGTAGGAATCGCTGTTGCGGGTCGATGCCCTCCGCTTCGCGTGGCGAGATACCGAAGAGGGCCGCATCGAAGTATTCGATGTCGGAGAGAAAACCGGCCCATTGAAAAGGATCGTCCGCACCGACTTGATAACCGGTCAAGTCGCGTCGTGCGGCAGTGATCTCGCTAATGGCAACAGCACCAGACTCCAGCAGTTGCCAGAAAGCATCAGGCCCGTCTGCACCCGGGAAGCGACAGTTCAGACCGATAACGGCGATCGGTGCGTATGCACTCGATTCACTGACGGCAGAGACCGTGGAACCGGACACGAGGTAGGTGGCAAGCAGGGCGATTGTCGGATACTCGAACGCGAGGGTTGCGGGCAACGGGCGCTCCAGCGCCGAGCCCACTTCGCCAACGAGTTCAACCATCCGTGCGGAATCGAGGCCGTATACGGAAAACGGTTCGTCCGGGGATACCTGCGCCACGGAAACACCACTCATGCCGGCAATCACGGCGCACAGCCACTCCGTGAGATCCCGTTCGTTCCGCGGTCGTTCCAGGGGGTTGTGTTGCGAGGCGATAGCAGGACGTTGCCAGCGCCCGATTTCGCGCAGTTCATCGGCGAGGAACAGTTGTCGACACGCCTGTCGCTGAATCTTCCCACTTGAGGTCTTCGGCACGCTTCCCGGGTCAACCAGGACAACGATATCGACCTCAATGCCGTCGGACTCACTGATGGTGCGGGCAATGCGGTGACCAACGTCCTGCGCGTCGATATGGTGTCTGGCTGACCGTTCTACTTCCTGTACCATGACCAGGGACGATACCCCATCCCGCTCAACGGTAAACGCGGCTCCCCAACCGCCGATTCGCAAAGCCGGGTCAACGCTTTCGGCAACCTTTTCGATGTCTTGGGGGTAGTGATTGGCGCCACGGATGATGATGAGATCTTTCAGGCGTCCGGTTAGGTATAAATGGTTATCCGAGACAAAGCCCAAATCGCCCGTGTGCAGAAACCGGGCGCCAGGGACCGTATCTAATGTCGCACCGAAGGTTTCCTCGGTTTCCTGGGGCCGGCCCCAATAACCCGCGCCGAGACTTCCGCCACTGAGCCAGATTTCGCCTACGGCCCCCGGGTGGCATTCCCGGCCGGTCTGAGGATCGACGATACGGGTATCGAAACCAGTGGTCGGGACGCCGCACGAGACAATCGGCACCGCCTGCGCATCGTCGGGCTGCCGGAGTTCAATGCGATCTTGTTGCAATGCGGGCTTATCGACGTAGAGCACGGGGGCGCGCTCGCCCGGCTTGGTGGTGGAAACAATTAGCGTCGCCTCCGCCAAGCCGTAGGCGCCGAACAGCGCTTCTTCGCGAAAGCCGCTGACGCGAAATTTGTTGCAAAATGTACGAAAGGTGTTGTAGGAAAGGGGTTCGGCACCGTTGATGGCGATGCGCCATGCGGAAAGGTCAAGGGCGGCCGCGTCATTGTCGCTGACCTTCCGCACGCACAGGTCATAAGCAAAATTGGGTGCACCGCTGAAGACCGCACGGTAGCGGTCAATCGCCCGTAACCAACGTCCTGGCGTTTGAATGAACGCCGCCGGCGGCATGAAAACGGCAGCGCCCCCGAGGACGAGGGGCATTACAATACCCTGCACGAGGCCCATGTCGTGAAAAATCGGTAACCACGACACGAACGTCTCGCCTTGGTGCAGCCCGACCAAGGCGTTGTACATCGAGCAGTTGGTCGCCAGATCAGCGTGGCGAACGATTACGCCTTTGGGATCACCAGTAGAGCCGGAGGTATACTGTAGGTAGGCTGGGTCCTGCGACCGGACGTTAACGTTGGTAAATGTTCCGCAGCTATCATCGAGCGCGTCTATCGCAATGATGTCTGGGGGCGTGATGCTGGCCTCTGCCAGCCGCAAAGATATACCGGCAAGTAATTTTGCGGACGTGAGGATGCATTTGGCGCCGGCATTGCTCGCAATCGCAAGCGTGCGATGTACATGCCAGTTATTCCGCGGGGGATAAGACGGAACGGCGATGGCACCGGCATACAAGCAGGCCACGAAGCTTAAGACATAGTCAATGCCCGAAGGGAAAAGCAATAATATCCGTTCGCCCGTGAGTCCCCGGCGTAGAAGCTGGGCAGCGATTTGTTGCGCCTGTTGGTGCAGCGCATCATAAGTAACGGTCGCTGTTGGCTGTTCGCCGTTATCCAGAAAGATGAGCGCCGGCGTTTGTCCCTTGGCCGCCGCCCATTTGGCAATGCGATGACTAAGTAAGAAGATGTCACTCATTACAAATATCCTTTGGCAAAAGCCGCGTTTGTGTCATTGACCCGATAATGATGGTAATGACTGATCGACCACCAGTGCCCAAGTTCGGCTATGCCTATTACCGAGATTACGGATACATGTCTGACGCTACGCGGCCAGGCAGATCGGCAGATCGGCAGATCGGCACCGATGCGCGGGGAATGTACGGATAGGGCGGCTTCGGGCGGGCATGGGCGATCACACGGGGCCGCCGGAAGCGGATATGCTGACCTTGCGATGGAAAGGGATTCAGATACCGTGGGAACCCTACCCGCGCGAGACTGGATTGTAGATAAAGCAACCACAGCGGTTCCGGGGATGTGGCCGTGTCGAAAGAGCCGCTAAGGCATCGGAGCCCGGCCGCTTGCATCGGGAGCATGCCGATCCACTCGACCAAGTGGCGTAGCAAATACCCCAAGCGATAGAGCGTCTAGATCGGTTGCAGCCTCCATCCCGGCGGACATCGGGTACCGGGCGCTCGGTTTTGACACTTACCGTTGCCGAGTCGAGCTGCGCGCGCACGACACAGCGCTCGGCCTCGACTAGCAGGCCATGGCAGTGGCCTTTGACGGTGAATCTATCGACTATTGCGGGAGGGCGGCAGACTGGACGGGCGGAGTTTTCGCGGCGTCCGCGCCGACCCACCAGGCACCCATCGGAACCCGAAAACTCAAAATACATAGGCCGTCGCGATGTGTTGGAACTCGCAAGCGCCCGCTGTTTAGTCTTGACGTAACCCAGCACCATCCAATCCCCCAGATGGTTTACGTGTCTCTTCACGACTCATTGGATTATCGCATATGAACCCATGCTAAAGTCAAGAGTACGGCTCACTATCTTTACGCACACGGGTTCCAGGGGCGATAAAGGTCTCGATCAGGGGCCGGATCGTTTTCTGCTGGACATTCTCCACCAGGCGGATGACTACTGCTCCACCACGCTGAATCGTTCCGAAAATCGGCGGTTTGTCCTTCGCGATAGTGCCCCCTAAGGCGTCGCCGCCGACCCCGGCGTCTTTTTTCACCGCGCCCGGAGTCCCTTTGTGATCTGCGATGACGTAGACCGCGTCGCACTCCACCTCCCCGGACAACACGGGGTCAGGCTAGCCTATTTTTAGCATGGTCCCATTGGTTTCGCCGCCCAACTCGACCCTAAGACAATGATTGATAAGTACACGATACACCGAACTTGTAATGTAGTGCCAATTTATTTTTCGGGGGGCTGGGCTCGATATATCCTCAGGCGCCGACTGTTCTTCTCCGCGGCGCGAACATATACTGATTGCTTCATTCTAATGACCCGCAGCGGAGTATCCCCATGAAGAAGGTCGAAGCCATCATCAAACCGTTCAAACTCGACGATGTCCGCGAGGCGCTGTCCGCCGCGGGGATCACCGGGATGACCGCCATCGAGGTCAAGGGCTTCGGACGACAGAAAGGGCACACGGAGCTGTACCGCGGGGCCGAGTACGTGGTGGATTTCCTGCCGAAGGTGAAGGTCGAGCTGGTGGTGACGGATGAGCACCTGGACGCCTGCATCAATGCCATCACCGCCGCGGCGCGTACCGGCAAGATCGGCGACGGCAAGATCTTCGTCTCGGAGGTCACCCGCGTGGTGCGCATCCGCACCGGCGAGGAGAACGAGGCGGCGGTCTGACCCTGCGGCGCCTCGCTAGTTTTGATCGAGCTGTAGGTAGTCCCAGAATTTCCGGCTGAGGCTCACCTCGCCGGGTGCCGGCTCGTCGGAGACGAAACGTCCAGCCTTGCGATTGACGTCCAAAACCCGTTGCGCGTCGGCCGCGAGCTGCTTCTCACCCAAGGCTTCATAGGCCGCGACCAGCGTCTCCAGCGCATCCTCGACCGCGCTGGTACGCTGGAAACGTTCGATCACATAGTTGGCGCGATTGGCCGCCGCGACATAGGCGCCGCGCTTCATGTAGTAGCGCGCCACGTTGACCTCGTTCTTGGCCAGATTGTTGCGCAGATAGACCATCCGCTGGCGGGCATCGGCGGAGTATTTGCTGTCGGGGAAGCGCTTGACCAACTCGGAGAAATCGCTAAATGCGTCCAGGGCGGCACCGGGGTCGCGCTGGGAGACGTCCATCGGCACGTACTTGTCAAGAAAACCGACGCTGCGGTTATAGTTGACGATTCCCTTGAGATAGTAAGCGTAGTCCACGTACGGATTTTGGGGGTACAGCTTGATGAAGCGGTCGGCCGCGGCGAGCGCCGCTTCCGGTTCCTCGGCCCGGTAATTGGCGTAGGCAACATCGAGTTGCGCCTGCATAGCATAGCGGCCGAAGGGGTAGCGGGCCTCGAGTTTTTCGTAGAGCTCGATGGCGCGTTTGTAGTTGCCGGAATCCATCTCGGAGGCGGCCTCCGCGTAGATCTTGGAGGCGTTCCACCCTTCAGTCTCGTCGGCCTCCTTCCCGAACATCGAGCAGCCGGTCAGGGCGATCCCGATCAGGAACACAGTCAACAAGGTGGCCAGTCGTGTTAAGGTGGATGGCATGTCGGGGATTAACCAAGCTCAAAACCGTGTGAGTATACCCGAAGGTCTCCAGGTTAGTAGCAGCGGTGCCGCGAGCCCGCGGCGGAGAGCGGAATGTCGCTGATCGCGGGCGACACGTCGCGGGTGTATCGTTCGCTGCGGGTGGATGCGCAATCCGCCGGTCTGCGGCTGGACCAGGCCTTGGCCGCGTCCTGGCCGGAGTTCTCCCGCGGCCGGGTGCAGCAGTGGATCACGGGCGGACAGGTGCGGGTGGACGGCCTGCCGCGCCGCTGCCGCGACCGGGTCTGGGGCGGCGAGGCGGTGGAGTTGGACGCGGTCCTCGCGGTCAGCGACCGCGACGCGCCCCAGGCAATCCCGCTGGCGCTGGTGTATGAGGACGATCAACTCCTGGTGATCGACAAACCGGCGGGGCTGGTGGTCCACCCGGCGGCCGGCAATCCGGACGGCACCCTACTCAACGCCCTGCTGCACCATGCCCCCATGCTCGCCACGCTGCCGCGGGCCGGGATCGTCCATCGGCTCGACAAGGATACCAGCGGGCTGCTGGTCGTTGCCAAAACGCTGGAGGCGCATCACTGTCTGGTGGATCAACTCAAGCAGCGCAGTGTCCATCGGGAATATCGGGCACTGGTGGTCGGGGACCTGGTCGCCGGCGGTGTGGTCGACGCCCGGATCGGGAGACATCCGACGCAACGCACGCGCATGGCCGTGGTCGCCGGTGGACGGACCGCGCTCACCCGTTATCGGGTACTCGAGCGTTTCCCCGGTCATTGCCTGCTGGGGGTGGAATTGGATACCGGTCGTACCCATCAAATTCGGGTCCATCTGACGCATATTCATCACCCCTTGGTCGGGGACCCGGTGTACGGGACCCGTCCACGTCCGCCCAAGGGCTGCGCCCCGGCCTTGACCGCGGCGATTCAGGGGTTCCCGCGCCAGGCCCTGCATGCCACCCGGTTAGGGCTGACCCATCCGCGCACGGGGCAGGCGATGGTCTGGGAGGTGCCGATGGCCGCCGACCTCGCGGCGCTGCTCGCACTGTTTCGACGGGAGGCGGGGCTTGGACCTGATTCGACCTGAGTGGCCGGCTCCGCCCTGGGTTCATGCCTGTTGTACGACGCGCGGCGGCGGGGTCAGCGCCGGGGTCTACCGCAGTCTGAATCTGGGGGATCACGTCGGGGATGCGCCGGGGCGGGTCGCGCGTAACCGCGCGCTGCTGCGTACCGCCCTCGCCCTCCCGGCGGAACCCCTGTGGCTCAATCAGGTGCATGGGTGCACGGTGGTACGGACCGGCGGGCGCGTCGCCCGGCCCGATGCGGATGCGGTGATCGCGTGCCGACCCGGATCGGTGTGCGCGGTACTGACCGCCGACTGTCTGCCGCTGCTGATCTGTGATCGGCAGGGCCGGCGCGTCGCGGCGGTCCACGCGGGCTGGCGGGGCTTGGCCGCGGGCGTCATTGAGGCGACGCTGCGTGCGCTGGGTGCGCCGCGCGGGGACCTTCTGGTATGGCTCGGCCCGGCAATCGGCCCTGCAGCTTTCGAGGTGGGACCCGAGGTGCGTGCCGCATTTCTCGCGGCCGATCCGGAGATCGCGTCCGCTTTCCAAGCCGGACCGGGCGGCACATGGTTCGCAGACCTCTTTGCCCTGGCGCGCCACCGGCTCGCAGGGGCCGGGGTGACCCAGGTCCACGGCGGCACCGATTGCACCTATTCCGACGCGGCGCGTTTCTTCTCCTACCGTCGCGATGGAGTCACCGGAAGGATGGCGAGCCTGATCTGGATTTCTGGACGAAGTAACGAGTCGGATATCGGTTAAACAACGACCAAGACGCCAACAGGCGTTCCTTAACGGACTTGTTTCGCTTTTTAGTGAACGGTTCCTAACCGCACGGCGAGGTGCCTGCATGACCGATTGGAACATCGTGACCCTTCTGCCAAAAAGGCGGGGCCGCCAATTGACGACAAAAACGGTCACGTAGTAGTGTCAGCTACAGGAGGACCCGTGGTCGCCACCTTTGGCGTTTGACAGCAATCGCCTTGATTCCGGCCCGTTCCGAGTGCGCCGCTCCCGGCGCTGGGCCCCGCGCGCGGCCAGACCCGTTAATTTCCCGCAATCTTCTATCTAAGTCGTTGAAACAAAGATGCTCAGCCTCTAAGCTGACATTCGGGCGCCGGTTCGCTGACCAGCGGTCACCAGCGCATCAGCGGGCCGGTGATCGCCGCGAACCGTCGCCGGTCGCTTGCCGTGGTTCCTGGGTGCGCCGGACACCCCGGGGCCAGAGGCAGGCTTGATCGATTCCATCCAGTTGATGTCCCAGTTGATATCACCCCAATCATTGGTACCGAGTATCGTCATGAGACTCCGCTTAACCCTCGTCGCGACCGCCGCGTTACTCACCTTCGGCGCCTGGGTGGCGGTTGCGTCACCGCGTCAGGTGCCGCTGTCCGAACTCTTTCCGACCCAGACCCAGGCCAAGACGGCGATCGTCATCAACAAGGTCCTGGAACGGTATCACTATCGCAAGGTCGCGTTCGACGACGCCTTTGCCCGGACGATCCTGGACAATTACCTGGCCGCCCTCGACCCGAGTCGCTCGTTCTTCCTCGCGCGCGACGTCGAGCGTTTCGGCACCGGCGCCCGGCGGCTCGATGACAACCTGCGCCGCGGTGAACTGGATAACGCCTTCGACATTTTTCGGGTCTACCGCATGCGGGTGGATGAGCGGGTGGCCTACGCCCTGACCTTGTTGAGCAGTGATTTCGATTTCAACGTCGCCGAATCCTATGCGTTCGACCGTGAAAAGGCGCCCTGGGCCAAGACCGACAAGGAACTGGACGAAATCTGGCGGCTGCGGGTCAAGAACGACTTCCTGAGCCTGCGCATCGCCGGCAAGAACGATGCGGATATTCGCGAGCGGCTGCGGCAGCGCTACGACGGCCTGGCCCGGCGGGTGCAGCAGTTCACCGGTGACGACGTGTTCCAGGCCTTCATGAACGCCTACACCGAGGCCTTGGAACCGCACACCAGCTATATGTCGCCGGCCACCTCGGAGAATTTCGACATCAGCATGAAACTGTCGCTGGAGGGCATCGGCGCGGTCTTGCGTTCGGATAACGAGTTCACGGTCATTCAGCGCACCATTCCCGGCGGCCCCGCGCGCGATTCCGGTCAGGTGTCGTCCGGAGACCGCATCCTGGGAGTCGGTCAGGGGCTGGATGGAAAAATCGAGGACGTGGTCGGCTGGCGGCTGCAAGACGTGGTCGACAAGATCCGCGGTCCCAAGGGCTCCGTCGTGCGGCTGCAACTGCTGCCCGAATCGGGTGCCAGCGACGGCAAAACCCGCGAGGTGCCACTGGTCCGTAACGAGATCAAGCTTGAAGATCAGGCCGCCAAGGACTATGTCATTGAGCAATTACCCAACGCCCCCGGGCTCAAGATCGGGGTGATCGAACTGCCGGCGTTCTATCGTGACTTCGAGGCCGAGAGCGAGGGTAAGCGCGATTTCCGCAGCACGACCCGCGATGTGCGCGAACTGCTCAAGAAATTGACGGCACAGAACGTAGATGGGATCGTGATCGACCTGCGCGGCAACGGCGGCGGCTCACTGGCGGAGGCGACGTCACTGACCGGACTCTTCATCGACACCGGCCCGGTAGTGCAGGTCAAAGACGCGTTCGGCAAGGTCGAGATCGAACGCGATCCCGACCCTGGCGTGGCCTATTCCGGACCTCTGGCCGTGTTGGTGGACCGGGACAGCGCCTCGGCCTCCGAGATCTTCGCCGGCGCCATCCAGGACTATGGCCGCGGTCTGGTCATCGGCGAGCCGACCTTTGGTAAAGGAACGGTGCAGACACTGGTGGATCTCAACCGCTACGTGCCCGGCGATCAGGCCGACCTGGGTCGGCTGCGGCTGACAATGGCCGAGTTCTTCCGGGTGAGCGGGGGCAGCACGCAATTGAAGGGCGTCGAGCCGGATGTGCATTTCCCATCCAAGGACGACGCCACCGATCACGGCGAGCGGGCACTCGACAACCCGCTGCCCTGGGCACGCATCGACGCGGCCGACTATCGCCCGGTCGGTACCACCAATGCCACCGCCTTGACCCGCCAGTCGGTGCAGCGGATCAGCCAGGACCCGGGGTTCAAGATGCTGGAGCGGCGCAGCCAGGTGGTGCGTGAGGTCAAGGAAGAGACCCAGTTGTCGCTGCGTGAATCCGAACGGCGCGCCGCGGACAAGGCGCGGCAAGCGACGTTCAAGGATGAACAGGATCGCTTCCTGCGCGCCCGCGGGATCAAGCCGGTGGATGAGGATGCAGACCAAATTGATGAGGATGCGCTTGACGCGCAACGCGATGCCATCGGCCGCATTCAGGCGGAAGAAGCGGCACGCATCCTGGCCGACGGGATTCTGCTGGAAAGTGCCAACCGGCCGCGGGCGGCCATGAGCCACTGAGCCGCCGCCGACCCGGATCATCGTGTCCCGGTCAAGGAACGCGATCGCTCGCACCTGATATCCCGACATCGCCTTGGCGTAGGGGCGGGTTTGAAACCCACCCCTACATCCGGTTATCGCTTTGGACGCCTGTAATGAAGACCGACCGGGATTGAACTCATGGATTCGCAATCAGTAACCTTCGGCCGGCGCCTGCGGGCGCTGGAGCACGCCCGCCCGCTCGATTGCTTTGCCGGTAATCGGATCGGGCTGGAAAAGGAGTCCCTGCGGGTCTCGCCCGCGGGACAGCTCGCGCCGACCCCGCACCCGGGCGCGCTGGGGTCGCCCCTGACGCATCCGCACATCACCACCGATTTCTCCGAGGCACTGATCGAGTTGGTCACCCCGGCCCTGGGTGACCAGCAGGCCGTACTGGACTTCCTGGCGGATATCCATACGCTGGTCTACCGCCACCTGGGTGATGAACTCCTGTGGGGCACGAGTATGCCGTGCGTGATCGCGGGGACGAGTCAGATTCCCTTGGCCCGCTACGGATCATCCAATGCCGCGACCATGAAGACGGTCTATCGCCGCGGCCTGGGTAACCGCTACGGACGCACCATGCAGGTGATCGCCGGAGTCCATTTCAACTTCTCCTTCGGCGACGACTTCTGGCATCTCTATCAGGATCAGGAAGGCGATACCGGTCCGCTGGGGTCATTCCGCTCCGAATCCTATATCGCCATGATCCGCAACCTCCAGCGCATCGGCTGGCTGGTTCCCTATCTGTTCGGTGCCTCGCCGGCCGTGTGCGGCAGCTTTCTCCAGGGTCGGGAGACCAACCTGATCCCGTTCGATGCCCAGACCTTCTACGACCCCTATGCGACCTCGTTACGCATGGGAGACATCGGATACCAAAACCAGAAGGAGCAAGGCACCGGCATGAAGGCCAGCTATGACAGCCTGGATGCCTACATTCGCAGCCTCACCTGGGCGATCGAGACACCCTGCCCGCAGTACGAACAGATCGGGGTCAAGGTCGGCGGGCGCTACGAGCAACTCAGCGCCGCGGTCCTGCAGATCGAGAACGAGTACTACAGCACCGTCAGGCCCAAGCAGATCATCGACTGGCTGGAAAAACCGACCCTGGCCCTGCGGCGACGCGGTGTCCGCTATGTCGAGTTGCGCTCACTGGACGTGAACGCCTATGAGCCCGTTGGGGTGGGCGCCGAGCAGCTGCTGGTCCTGGAGACCCTGCTGCTCTATTGCCTGCTGGCGGACAGTCCGCGCATTGGCGCCACCGAGCGGCTGGCGATCGATGATAATCAGGTCGTCACCGCCCATCGCGGGCGTCAACCCGGGCTCACGCTGAACCGGGACGGTCAGGCGGTGACACTGCGGCAGTGGGCGGGCGAGATTCTGGACGCCATGGGCCCGGTCGCCGCGCTGCTCGACGGCGCGGCCGAGGGTCCGCGCGGCGCGAGTCTGCTGGCTCAGCGCGAGAAAGTGCGTGACCCCGATGCGACCCCCTCGGCACGCATGTTGGCCGAAATGCGGGCGAACGGCGAAGGCTTCTTCGCCTTCGCCCGGCGGGTCTCCGCCGCCCATCGGGCCGCCCTCGAGGGGCGCACCCTGAGCCCGGAGCGGGAGGCCCTGTTCCGGGATCTGGCCGCGGAGTCCGTCTGCCGCCGGAGCGAAATCGAAGCGGCCGACGACCTGAACTTCGACACCTTCCTGCAACGCTATTTCGATCAGGGGCGGGCAATTCAAGCCGAGTCGGCGGCCGCCGACCCGGCGCAGCACCACAGTCGATAGCTCGCGCCCGCGGCCAGCCCGCAAAGCGCCATACCGAGCAGCATGGGCACCGCGGTGCCGTTATGGGCCAGGCTGACCAGTGACCCGACCGCCGCGCCCAGACCGAAGCGTGCCGCCCCCGAGAAGGCCGATGCGGTGCCGGCCATCCGCGGGAAGTGCGCCATGAATCCGGCCATGGAGTTGCCGAGCACCACCCCCGCCATACCCAGATAGGCCAAGGTCGCGAGCACGATCGCCCACAGCGGCGGCGTTCCCCAGAGCGCCAGTGCGCACAGCAGCGACGCGGCGCCGACTTGCACTCCCAGCCCCCAGCGCAGCAGGCGCTGCGCCCCCAGACGCGTGACCAGCCGGGCGTTGACACTGGTCACCAGGATGGCCAGGCCAACATTCGCGCCGAAATAGACCCCGAACCAGGCGGTCGGCACCCCGTGCAGTTCAATATAGACGAACGGGGAACCGACGATGTACGTCATCATCCCGCCGAATGAGCAGGCGCCGGTGAGCAGGTAGCCCATCCCTACCCGATGGCGCGCGAGCAACAGATAGTTGCGCAGGACGCGTTGCAGCTCGGGCGGGTGGCGGCGTGCCCTGGGCAGGGTCTCGGGAATCAGCCGGAAAAAGAGCGCGCTCGCCGCCAACGCGATAGCAAGCAGCACGGCGAAAACCCAGTGCCAACTCGCGTAGCCCACGATGACTCCGCCGATCGTCGGCGCCAAGAGCGGCGCCAGCGCCGTGACCAACATCACCAGGCTCATCACACGCGCATACTGGTCGCGCTCGAACAGATCGCGCACCAGCGCCGGCACGGTCACCGCGATCGCCGCTCCGCCCAGCGCCTGGAGCGCACGCGCCGCCAGCAAGAGCGCCATCGCATCGGCCAGCGCGCAGCCCAACGCCCCGACGCAGAACAGCACCAGCCCGCCGCCGATGGTCGCCCGCCGGCCGAGCACATCGGACAGCGGCCCCAAGAACAACTGCGACAGGGCGAAGACCCCCAGATAAACGGTCACGCTCAGTTGCGCCAATTCCATGGTCGAGCCCAGATCGCGCGCGATGGCCGGCAGGCTCGGCAGATACATATCGATCGCAAAGGGAGTCAACCCGGAGAGTAACCCCAGCGTCAGGAACAGCGATGGACGAACCTGCATGGAAGCCTCAAGCGGGCAAAAAATAAGGCCCCGACGCGGCAGCGGCGGGGCCTTAATCAGCGGCGGCGGATGCCACCGTGATGGGGCCTTACTGGTTGGTCGGGACAGCGGCGACCGTAGTCGCATTCGCCGCGACCGGCGCGGCGGCCTGGGGCGCGGCGGCCGGGGCGCAGCCCATGCCGACGCCGGGGCCGCCCGCGCGCGGGCCAAAGCCATGCGCCGCGCGGCGACGCTCACTCTGTTCCTTCATCGCATGGCGGCGCGCCGCCATTTCCTGGCGGGCCTGAGCGCGCTGGGCATCCTGTGCCGGGCCGCGGTTGCCGACGAACGCGGGCATGGCGGGGCGTTCGAAGGCGGGCATTTCGGGCATGGCCGGGAACTCGGGAACCTTGAAGTCCGGGCCGCGCCGATCCGGCATCTCGGGCATCGCAAATTCAGGCATGGCCGGGGCTTCGAAGGCGGGCATCTCGGGCATGGCCGGGAACTCGGGAGCCTTGAAGTCCGGGGCGCGCGGCATCTCGGGCATCGCGAATTCAGGCATGACCGGGCGTTCGAAGCGGCGCGGCTCCGGCCTGGCCGGGAACGCGGGGCCGCCCCACGCCGGCGCGGCGATGTTGCCAAACCGGGGGTCCATGGCCGGTGCCGGCTGCGGTGCATCCTTGAAGCGGGCCGCCTGCTGCTCGGCGAACTGGCGCCGCGTCGCCATGGCCTGCTCCGCGGCCTTGGCACGTTGGGCCGCCATGGCCTGGCGCTGCTCGACGAAGGCTTGCTGTTGCTGCTCAAACACCCGCTGCTGATCGGTCATGCACCCGGCCTGATTGGGGGCGCCATACCAAGCGCCGGCCGAGGAGGCCGCAACGGCGAGGGCAATGACGGAGGCCGCTTGAACTATCTTATTCATTTTTGAAGTACCTTACTCGAGCTAAGGATAACAAGGGTTAAGAATTTTCAGGCGCTCAACATAACCCGTACCCCGGGCAGAGGGCCCGATCGCGCTTCACCGCCGACCGCGGACGATTGCCGCGGGTGGAGTGACGGCCTGACCTGCCATCACCGGCGCCTGAGTCGGAAAGGCGTATGGGTAGCGCCAGCCATAAGCGTCATTGCTGGCGGGGATCTGGGCAAACTGCCGACGATCGGTCGCGGCTGCCGGACCGACGTCGGTGCTGCCCGAAACCGCGGGCGCGGCCTCATCCCCGCCGTTTCCAGCCGACCCGATCACGCTCAACTCCGCGGCAGCCGCCGCCGCGCAGACCAAGCCGACCATAACCGCCAGTGCGGGCTTGAACATCATTGCCTCATCGTCGACGGCCCACGGCGACCGCTCAGGCCCAACCGTCCCAGGTGAGTATTCAGTATATAAGAACTTACTAAATTAGCAATAGATAAATTCCGTTCGACCGCTCAAGAACCCCGACCCGCGCGTTCAGTTGCCCTTGGCTGCCGACCCTCCACCGATCCGGAATCCCCCGCCACAGCCTGCGAACTTCGTCCTGCTCGCCAAGTTCCCGAGTAGAATCACGCGAAACTCATGACGCCCGCACAGATATCGATGCAATCTCTAACCAACCCAGAGTCGGTTCCGGTTCCGGTCGACGAACACGTCGAGGAAACCCGCGACTCCCTGCGCAGGCACTACTTCGCCGATCAGCGCGCCTGGGTGGTTGCGTATTCCGGCGGCAAGGACTCGACGCTGGTCCTGCAGTTGGTCTACGACCTGATCCTCGAACTCGGGTCAAGCGCAAAAAAACCGATCTTCATAGTCGCCTCCGACACGCGCGTTGAGGCACCGAACGTTGAGGAGTATCTGGCGGACCGCCTGTCGCGGGTCGCCAGCCATGCCCGTGCCAACGGACTGCCGGTCTACGTGCACCGGGTTCAGCCGACCCCTGAGCAGAGCTTCTGGGGGAACCTGATCGGCAAGGGGTATCCGTCACCGACCCGTTGGTTCCGCTGGTGCACGACCAAGATGAAGATCAAGCCCTCACGGGCCGTGATTGACGGCATCGTGCGCGCGCACGGCGGAGTCGTCCTGCTCTTGGGCACCCGTCTGGACGAGAGCGCCAGCCGCGCGCAGCGGATGGAGGGTCGCGCCACCAACAGTCGCGGCCTGAATCCCCATGGCGAAATCCCTGACGCCCTGGTGATGACACCGATCGCGGACTGGTCGACGGATCAGGTTTGGGAATATCTCTTTACTCGTAACCCGCCGCCCTGGGGCGGTACTCACGACTTCATGCTCGACCTCTACCGGCAGGCGAGCGGCGGCGAGTGCCCGGTAGTCTTTGACCTGAACACGCCATCATGCGGGGGAAGCCGTTTCGGCTGCTGGACCTGTACCGTGGTCAAGGAGGACAAATCCATGCGCGGGTTCATCGACTCGGGTGCGGCCTGGATGCAACCATTAAATGAATTCCGCAACTGGCTCAAAGAGATACGTGAAGACACCAGCAAGCGTGACGGCATCCGCCGCAACGAGTCCATCGGACCCGGACCCTTCAGCTCGGAGACCTGCAAACTGATCCTGCGCCGGCTTCTGGAACTGGAGAAGACCGTAGGTCGCCGGTTGATCGAAGATGCCGAGATTGCTTACATTCAGCAGCAGTGGGCCGAGAAGTTCGATGTCACTAACAGCGCATTAGCCATTGCCAGAGACTACGGAAGGGAGGTTGGAACCTTGACCCTCACGTCAGAAGACCTATCCAGGGATCTCGCACTCATCGAGGACCTAGCCCCCAGGTTCGAGGTCCAGAACATCTGGGCCACGGACCTTTATAGCCTAGTCACTGACCGATATGCATCGCTCGACAGCCCGAGTAGTCGTCAGCAGCTTCTGGACGACGTGATCAAGGTCGTCGAGAACGCCGTCCGACAGGCCGACAGGACCGAGCCAGCTCCATGATTTTTGAGAGCATTCGACTCACCAACTTGTTCTCCTACTACGGGGGGCAGCAGATCGACTTGGGCACTCCCGAGCCCGGGCGCAATGTCTGCCTGATCATGGGTCGCAACGGCTTCGGCAAGACCAGCCTGCTCAACGGACTCAAGCTCCTCTTCACCGGTGTTAATTACGAGCCGTTGCGGCGCGCGGTTCAGCGCTCGCGTATACCTTCGCCCAACCAGTACGTGGTGGGTGCCGGTAACGATTGGTGGGGGATCATGAACCGACGGGCGCGTAGAGAGGGTCAAACCCGCTGCGCAGTTCGACTGACCTGGAGTGAGGACAGTGGCCAGGTTACCGCGGAACGGACCTGGCGCATCGAGAACGGGGCCTGGGACGGCGACGAATCCTTAACCGTCACGACCGCTACCGAGACTTTCGCAGACGATGAGGCTCAAGAGTTTCTCGACCGCCGCCTGCCTAGGGACTATCTGTATTTTTTCCTGTTTGATGGCGAACAAATCGAGGAGTTAGCGGAGGCCAACCGAGATGCGCAACAACGCCAGATGGAACGCCTCCTTGGGATCGGCGCCATTGAGGCACTACGGGACGCCCTGAACAAAGCAATCGGCCGCTGGCAACATAATGATCTGGACCCACAGGCCCGAGCTGACCTAGAGCGTCTTGAGGGGGAAGCTCGCGGGATCGGGGCTGAACTCGCGGCCTTGGACGGGAAGCGGGCCAACCTGAAAGAGGAGATCGAAAACGACACGGACGCGCTACGCCGCATCCGCCGCCGTATCGAAGGACTGAGTAGCTTCGTGCATCGCCACGACGAAGCGCAGCTCAAAGAAACACGAGAACGGATCCAGGCGCAGCGAGCCGAGGCGCTGGACCGGATCTCGGCCCAGATCCCGCGGGACATCGCACTCCTAGTTAATCCGTCCCTGATCAGGCGGGCACTGGAAAGACTGGACCGGGTACTTGGCAGCGACGCCAATTCCCGGAGCCGGGTCTTAGAGTCCCTTCTGGAAGTCTTGCCAGGACATCTGTTCGATCTGCCGGAGTTCCCCGACCCTGACATCCGCGACGGTCAGCGCGCCTACTATAGGTACAAATTGGTGCGTCTCCTGGAGCGAGAGGCGGAAGCGGCCAGCGACACCATGGATCCCTCGTTCGCCCCAGACCCGCAAGCGGCCTCGGCGTCGCGGGACCAACTCGCCCCCTACGCCCAAGCCGAGGCACTGCGCTCGGCCCGGGCTGAGGAACTGCGCCGCGTTCAAGGGTTCACCGGCGAGTTGCACCAATTAGAGGCTGATCTGCTGAACGTGGGTGCGCTCTCTGAAGAGGAGCGGGCGCGCTATGACCGCTATGTGGCGGAACGCGACGAACTGGAGCGTGGCCTGGACACCAAGAAGAAGCGGCACGTGGACATCGAAACGGAGTCCGCCAGCCTGCAACGCAGGCTTTCCGAGGTCCGTAGCAAAGCGGAGCAGACCAAAACAAAGATTGGTAAGAATCGAGTTACCGAAGACAAGATCGCCACTGCCCGCCGTCTTGGAAGCCTCTTTGCTGAACTCAAGAGTGCACGCAAACGAGCCCAACGGGAAGAGTTGGAGGCGGCAATTAATCGCCACTTTCGAGTTCTAATGACCTCACACCCGCTGATCGAGCGAGTGGAGGTGGACGACGATTTCGGATTGCGATACCTGGACCGGGAATCGCAGCCCATCGGCATGGGGAACCTTTCTGCGGGCATGAAGCAGCTTATGGCAACTGCCCTTCTGTGGGCGCTAAGCGAGGTCTCTGGGAAGCAGGTGCCATTGGTGGTCGACACTCCGCTGGCCCGCATCGACTTGGCCCACCAAGAGGCTATGTTGCGCTACTACTACCCCAATGCCGCGACCCAGGTCATCGTCTTGCCCACAGACGCGGAACTCGATGCGCGCAAACTCCAACTGATTGCCGGGCATGTCTACCGTGCCTACCGCCTGACCAATCCCGACGGCGAGCACACGGTTCCCGAGCCGGTGACAGTGGCCGACCTGATCCAGGGGGTCTGACCGATGGCCGATCTATACACCGATATCCGCGACGAGCAGACCATTGAGGATGTCCTCGTTCACGGACTTGGCACGCCTCGCGCCCCAAAGCTGCGCGTCCTGCGCATTGCCCTGGCACGGTCGCTGCAAATCCCCACCCCACCCACAGAGGATTTGGACGGGAGCGGTCTAGGCGGCAGCGAGTACGCTCTGGCCCGGATCACGGGGGCGGGGCTTCCGGCGGACGAGGAGGGTCGTCAAGACTATGATTTGGCGATGCGCGCGCTGCTAAGCGTCTACCATGGCGAGGATATGTTCCAGGGGGATGAGTCGGAGCGGCGTTATCGTCGTTACCTGCAACGCCACGTCCGCCGCGGCCTTCAGGAGATCCGCACCACTTGGCGCCCAAGTCACGATTTTCACGGTTTCCTCTACCACGAGTTGTTTGTCGGCGCGACACCGCGTCCGGCACACATCGACCTGGGGCAGGAGATCCTCGCCGGGCTTCGTGAGATCGGCGTCTCGGCCCAGATCCGCGGCGTCGAAGACGGCCCGCGTATCAGCCGCTACCGGGTCTATCTTGACGACGTCAATCACTATGACCGGGTCAAGCGGGGTCTGGACAAGCTCGGATTGCACTTGGGCCTGTCCACTCGTCAGGGCATCCTTCTGCAAGAAGACGAAGAAGGCGACCGGGAGGCGCGGGTACTGGCCCTGGACGTGCCCCGTCCGCGCGACACCTGGCATACGGTGCCCGGCACCCGGCTCCGGGACTGGGCGACCCAGGCGACGGATGTGCCGCTCCTCACGGTCTGGCCCGGGGTGGACGTGCTGGGGGAGCCGGTGCACTTCGACTTGGCCGCTGCACCGCACCTTTTGGTGGGCGGAACGACCGGCAGCGGCAAGAGTGTCTGCCTCCATGCCCTGCTCCTGTCCCTCCTCTGGCGGCTTGGGCCTCAGGACCTTCATCTCACCCTGATCGACCCGAAGCGGGTCGAACTTGCCCATTACGCGGGCTTCCCGCACTTGATGGGAGGAGCGCCGCTGGAAGACATCGGCGATATCCTGGAGGCGCTGGACGCGTTGGTCGCGGAGATGGAGCGTCGCACCGTCTTATTACGGCAGCAGGGAGTCGCGAACCTGGCCGAGGGTCGCGAACAGGGTCGAATCGATCTGCCCTATGTGGTCGTGGTGGTCGAAGAAATGGCGGACCTGCTGTTCCAGTCCCGCGAGGTCGAGTCGCCCCTAATACGTTTGACCCAGAAGGCGCGCGCCGCCGGCATTCATCTGGTGCTCGCCACCCAGCGCCCGGATGCCGAGACCTTCAGCGGTTTATTGCGCAGTAACGTGCCGGGGCGAATCGCGCTTTCCGTCCGCACCGCCGCCGAGTCAAAGATTATCCTCGACGAAACCGGGGCCGAGAAATTACTCGGTGCCGGCGACATGTTGCTGCGGCCTCAGGCAGGTACCGCCGCCCGTCGCGCCCATGGGGTCAGGGTTGGCAGCGACGACATCCGCCTTTGTCTGCAAAGCGTCCGCGGGAGAACCCAATGAGCGACATGACCGTCTATGAGTTCCAACCACTCTGGTTGACTCTGGATCGCGTCGGACCCTTTCAGGGCACGCCCTACGAGATCGACTTCACCGACGAGCAGGACCGCCCCTGCAATATCTTCCTATTGATGTCGGAGAATGGGCGCGGTAAGACCACGGTGCTCGATTGCATGGCCTTACTGATGCGGCAACTCGGCGAGGCTGAACCCAGCCGCTTCGGTCAGGAGGAACTGGATGCGGGTTGGGGTAGAGTACAACTTGATGTGTTGACCCGCGTCTATTGGCAGGGGGCCGACCGTCGCATCGTTCTGTCACTATTGGCTGGGGCAATCGGCGAGGAGACGTTTCTCAAGGTTTGGGACGACTCGGAGCTTCAGCGATATGGGGCGGAGCAATGGCATCGAACCGGATTCAGGCAGCGAGTGCGCGGGCGATTAGTGGAGATTGACCGTCATGACGATCTCGTTCAAGACCTGCGCCATACGCTGATCAACTCCAGCCGCCTGGCACCGGAGAGTTTCGCCAACTCGACGCTAAGTTTCCCCACGGCACTGTTCTTTCCTGCTTATCGCGACATCCCGCCAGTTCTTGGGTTTGAAGAGCGGCCGGTCATCCAGCCGGATCATTGGGGTTACCGCTCTGTACAGGAATTCGACTCCCACGGTACCCACTGGACCGATTCACTGGATAATCTGCTTGTCTGGCTAGCCTGGCTGAGCAACGGCAGTTTCGAGGATGCAGTCAAAACGGTGAATAGCACGGTGTTTGGGAGGTCCCCAGACAAATTCCTGGCACCGGAAATTCGCCGTGTTCCGCCTGAGGCCGTTGTGCATAGCGGGGGGCAAACCCATCGTTTGGACCGACTCTCCAGCGGGGAGAAGAACCTGGTGCAACTTTTCTTGCGCATCGGTGCCCACGGTACCCGCAACACCTGGATCCTGGTAGACGAGCTTGATGTGCACCTCCATGTCCGCTGGCAACACAAGGCGCTCAATTTAATGAAGACACAGGTGCGTCAACAGCCGGGCACCACGGTCATCGCGGCAACACACTCGGTCGAAATTCTTGAGGCTTTCCCCATGGATATCCGCGAGGAAGGCTTGATAAAGGGCGGCTGGATAATCGAGGAAAACCTGCGCTAGCAGGCAAGGCGGGGCCATGAGCGGATTCAAGATGAAGCAGTCGGATCAGTTGGTCCTCAAGCAGCGTGGCGGGGCGGTGGTCTTTCTGGAGTCTGAGGAGGACTTCCAGATCGTCGCCAAGCGTTGGTTTTTCGATGAAGGCCAAGAGGTCTTTTTCCAGCCCGCCGATACCTGCGAACAGGAATCCGGCGGTGGTGGCTGTAAGGCCGTCATTGATCTTGTTGCTCAGGCGAGAGCCAACGGGATTAGCGCATTCGGCCTCGTGGACCGAGACGTGCTGCTGAACGATCACAATTGGCCTCTGTGGTGGCAGGATCGGGATCCGGAATTTCTCTCTGAGCGGCCCTACGGAGAGCACATTCGTGTCCTGCTGCGTTGGGAGCTTGAGAACTACCTGCTGGACCCGGACGCCATGGCTACGGTGGCCAACGACGCAAGGATGACTTCGACGCATACGGCGGTCTCGACGACGGCGTTCTGCCTGAACTGCGCCGACGAGCTAAAAGACAGGTCCGCCGCAACCGTCACGGCTATTGCAGCCAATGTGCCCTCACCGGCGGTCGGATTCGGGTGTAACCCAATGCGGCATGGCGCCGCCCTCACAGATGAATTACAGCAGTTTCTGTTGAAGCAAGGGGCTACCAATGCTGCGGCCGCTCTCGTGGAGCACCGTCAAAGCATTGATCGATTTGATGCGCCTGCGGCTCCCGCGCTGAATCGTTGGGAGCGCCTCGTGCGCATGTTGGACGGCAAGGCCGCTCTCAAATACGTGAGCCATCGCACCGGCATCCGGTTCGATGAAAAGCGCGCAGAACTTGCGCGTCGGATGCGCGAAAATAACGCCGTGCCGACGGAGATACGTGGGCACATTGAGGAGTTCAAGATCTCCGCATAGGAACCCTTGGCGTTCATCTTGCAAACGGCAGTGAAAGGCTGACAGCCGCTATCAAAACAACCGATTCAACCCGTTCAATGCCGCCACGCGGTAGGCCTCCGCCATGGTGGGATAGTTGAAGGTGGTCTCGGTGAAATAGCGGATGCTGTTGGCGGCGCCCGGTTGGGACATGATCGCCTGGCCGATGTGGATGATCTCCGCGGCTTGTTCGCCGAAGCAGTGAATGCCCAGGATTTCCAGGGTCTCACGGTGAAACAGGAGCTTGAGCATGCCCACGGTGTGGCCGGTGATCTGGGCGCGGGCGATGGACTTGAAGTCGGCCTGGGCGACCTCGTAGGGAACTTGACTGGCGGTCAGTTCGCGCTCGGTGCGGCCGATCGACGAGATCTCGGGCACGGTGTAGATGCCGGTGGGAAATTCTTCGATCAGCGACCAGTCGCATTCGCCGTCGGCGATGTGGGCCCCGACGAAACGCCCCTGATCATAGCTGGCGCTGGCCAGCGCCGGCGAGCCGGCCACGTCGCCGACCCCGTAGATGTGCGGCAGGGCGGTCTGGTAGCTGCGGTTGAGATCGAGCTGACCGCGCCGATTGGGCGTCAGGCCGATGGCTTCCAGACCCAGGTCATGGGTATTGCCGGTGCGGCCGTTGGCCCAGAGCAGACAGTCGCTCTTGAATTTCTTGCCGGACTTGCAGGTCAAGACGACCCCATCGTCCTGCGCCTCGACCCGGTCATAGGTCTCGTCGTTGCGGATGACGACACCGCCCTGACGCAAGTGATAGGACAGCGCATCCGTGATCTCGTCATCCAGAAACGACAGCAGCCGGTCGCGGGTGTTGACCAGGTTCACCTTCACATCCAGGTTGCTCAGAATCGACGCATACTCGCAGCCGATGACCCCAGCCCCATAGATCGTCATCGAGCGCGGTGTGTGGGCCAGGGCCAGCACACTGTCGCTGTCGAGCACCCGCGGGTGGCTGAAGTCCACGTCCGGCGGATGATAGGGACGGGAGCCGGTGGCAATCACGAAATACTTGGCGGTCAATTCCTGGGCGGCGCCGCCGGGGCGTTGGACCTCGATGCATTCCGGGCTGCGGAAGCGGGCGTGGCCGAAGATGACCTCCACCCGGTTGCGCTGGTAAAAGCGGTAACGGGTGCGCACCTGGTCGTTGATGACCCCGTCGGCCGCGCGCAGCAGGTCGGGAAAGTCCACCTGGATCTGGTCGCGGGTGTGCTGGAAGATTGGATTGCGCCGGTAGTCCGCCAGCATCTGGATGGAGTGGCGCAGCGCCTTGCTGGGGATGGTGCCCCAATGGGTACAGCCGCCGCCGACGGCGTTGTGCGCTTCCACGATGGCCACATGGCGGCCGGCCTTGGCGAGTTTCATGGCGGCGCCTTCGCCGGCCGGGCCGGTGCCGATCACGATGACATCGAATGCGCGGGTGGTCATGGCGGGGCTGCTCCGGCTCGGTACGGCTGGCACCTGGCCGGCGGGCGGGGTGCGATCAGCGAAATGGTGTCAGAGCGCTAGTTTAACCGTTCGCGCAGAAGCCGTCGGCGCAACGGTGCTTGAAGCGCCGGGCGGCGAACCGGCGATACGCCCAGTCGAGCGGGCCGACCAGCCGCAGACCGGTGACCAAGCGGGCCAGGTGCCGGTAATACGGCAGACGGCGCCACAGGGTGACGAATCCTTGGACGCCGGTCACCGGAGCCCCATTGGTATCGATCACATGCAGCCGGGCCATGGCCTCGGTGGTGCTGATACCGGCCTGTCGCAGCCGCTCGGGAGCTGTCAGCAGATCGACCCAGTCGACGGCGCCGGCGCGATCCAGCCCTTGGTAATGAGCGATCTCGCGGCGGCACAGGGGGCAACCGCCGTCGTAGAAGACGACGGGTCTCAGTTCAGTTTGCGGCATCGGTACTCTCGGTGGACAGCGGGTGTCGACGACGCCGGGGCGGTCGGACCACCCCGGCCCGTGGGGCGGGTAACGGTCAGCGGTGTCCTTCCAACGTCAGGACGAACAGGGTCGCCGCCGTGGCGGAGAGCGCCGACAGTGCCCATTTCAGTTGTGTAAAGCCCGGTTTGATCATCAGGGTCACCTCGTGCTGGACATGGTTGGATACGATGATCCGCGCGGACGATCCCACGCATAGCCGGTAAGGTCGGTCTGGCGGGCGGAGAATCAACCGTCCACCCGTCCGGTGATTGACCCTGTCACGGCGGGCGGTCGGCGACCGCGACGGCCTCCAGGGTCGTCGGACTGGACAAGTGCGCCCGTGCGTGTTTCCCTGCCCTTCCCTGAACAGTCTATGGAGTGCTCGCATGCTCCGCCGTATTCTGACCGTCCTCCTGGCGATCCTGCTGACCCTGGGCCTGGGTGTCGCCGGGTTCCTCCTGTGGATCACCAAACGCGCGGAGCCGGCCTATGCCGGTGAGGTCAGGGTCGTCGGCCTGACCGCGCCGGTGCGCGTGCGCTGGGGACCGCATGCGGTGCCGACCATCCAGGCGGATGCGCTGCCCGACCTGCTGTTCGGCCAGGGGTTCGTGGTGGCCGGTGAGCGGATGTGGCAGATGGATCTGATGCGCCGACTCGCCGACGGGCGCCTGGCGGAGGTCTTCGGGTCCGGAGCACTGGACGCGGATCGGCTCTTCCGCACCTTGGGTCTCAATGCCGCCGCCCGCCGTGCCTATGCCGAATTGGATGCGCCCGAGCGCGCCATGCTCGCGGCCTATGCGGCCGGGGTCAACGCCTACCGTGCCCAGGCGCTGGAGCGGCTGCCGGTCGAATATCTGATCACCGGCTTTGAACCGGCCCCCTGGCGGCCGGAGGACAGTCTGCTGGTCGGCGCCTACATGGCCTGGACTCAATCGTTCAACCTCAAGGAGGAACTGACTTTTCTGCGAATGGCGGCAGGTCTCGGAGCGGCCCGCGCGCGCGAACTCTTCCCCACCGATGAAGGCGTGCCCGCCCCGCCGGTACCGCCTGAACTGCTGGAGCGGCCCGGCGACCTGAGCCGTGCCGCCGCGACGGCGACCGCGCTGACCGGCCTCCTGGACCGGCCGGCGCGTTTCGGCCTGCCGACCGCCAGCGCGGCCAGCAACGCCTGGGTGGTCACCGGACCGCGCACCGCCGATGGCGCGGCCCTGCTTGCCAACGACCCTCACCTGCCCCCGTCGGTGCCCGGGACCTGGTACGAACTGGAACTGTATGGCCCCGATCTGCATGTCGCCGGTCTGGCGCTGCCCGGGGTGCCGTTGGTGTTGATCGGCCACAACGCCGACCTGGCCTGGGGACTCACCAGCGCCATCGCCGACACCCAGGACCTGTTCCTCGAACGGCCCACCGCGGACGGCACGCAAGTGGAACGGGCCGGGCGTGCGCCCGAGGCCATTACCACCCGGATACAACGGATCGCGGTCAAGGATGCGCCGCCGGTAGACCTGGTGGTGCGCAGCACCCGTCATGGGGTCATCCTGAACGACTTGCTCGCGCCTGTCCCGGACGCCGCGGACGGGGCACGGAGCCCATTGCAGCCGTCCGTCGCCGGCCCCTATCTGATCGCGCTGAGTCAGGTCACCGACCCGCCGGATCGCAGCTTCGCCGCGCTCGTCGGTTTGAACCGGGCGCGCACCCTGGCCGAGGCCCGCCGCGCCGCCCTGGGCTTCTATGCGGTCGCGCAGAATCTGATGCTCGCCCACCGCGATGGGGACATCGCCTGGCAGGTGACCGGACTGCTGCCGCAACGCCGCAAAGGCTCCGGGCTCTTCCCGGCCCCCGGCTGGATCGCGGATTATGGATGGGACGGCACCGTGGCGCCCTGGCGCAACCCAGGGCAGACCGCTCCGGCCGGGGCCGCGCTGGTCACGGCCAATAACCGCACGATTCCGGTCGACCACCCGGTCAATGTCAGTCATTCGTGGATGGCGCCCTACCGGGCTCAGCGCATCACGCGGCGCCTCGACGAATCCGGCCCCTTGACCCCCGCGGCGATGGCCGCCATCCAGACCGATCGCCTGAGTCGCCAGGCCCTGTTGACCCAGCAGGCCCTGCGGCGCGATGAATCCGCGCTGCGTGCCGCGGACCCCGAGGCCTGGGTGATCGCGGAGCGCGACCTGCTCGGCTGGGACGGCGTCATGGATGGGGCGAGCCGCGCCGCGGCCTTCTATGCCCTGCTGGAACCGGCGCTCTGGCGGGCACTCTATGGCGACGAGTTGGGCGAAGCGGATCTCGCCGTCCTGATGTCGCTGGCGAATCCGAGCTATAACGCATTACAGGAAACCCTGAATACCGGTAAGTCCAGCTTCTGGGACGACGTGACCACGCCGGAAACCGAGACACCGGCTCAGATTTGGGCGCGCGCCCTGCGACTGGCCGCGGCCGAGCTGGCGGCAGCCCTGCCCAGGACGCGTGACCAGCGCCTCGACCGGCTACGGACCCTGACCCTGCCCCATGCCTTCCACGCGCAGCCGCTGCTCGGTCAACTGTTCGATGTCGGACCCATCGGCGTCGGCGGCGCGGCCGATACATTGGACCTGATGCAAAGCGCACCTGCCGATCCGCGTCAGGTCCTGATCGCACCGTCCATGCGCGTGGTCCAGGTGCCGCGCAACTGGTCGCAGACCCGCGGGACCCTGCCGCTTGGCCAGTCCGGTCATCGGTTGTCGCGCTATCGCACCGATCAGCTTGACGACTGGCTGCACGGCGGCTCCCACGCCTGGCCCTGGCACGGCCCCACGGCCGAGGGCACCCAGGGGTTGCTGGTCTTGCGGCCGCTGCCGTGATGCCCGGTTGAGCGGTCCGTGGTCAGCAGTCACAGCGCGTCCTTGGTCGCTACATGAACGGCCCGCGTAACGACCCCGCGGCGCCGCACAACTGCTCCCAAAGCAGCAGTCTCAAGCGCGCCGAACCCGTCCGCTCACCGCAGATTCGGATGTCCCGACTTGATCGGTGCGGCCCCATCTGTTAAAAGCCACGCTGGGGGAGGGTTCTTCCAGCGCGTGCGCGGCCCGGCGCACTGGCCTGAGACCCCTGATTCATTCGCGATGACCGATTGTGCTTCCTACTGTTCCCGTCCCCGCGGGCCGCCCAAGGCCCTGCTGATCAAGAACAACGACTGAAGACACTACCAGAGGACTCGAGCGTGTTGCATTTTCTGCATTCACTCTTCGCGCCGCCGTCGCGGCAGATCGGGGCGGTCGGATCCGCCACCATCAGCACGGCGGTGGATCGCGTGATCGACGGCACGGACCCGCGGCTGCGCGCGGTTCCCCACTACCAACGCATCCTGGCGCGGCCGGTGGAAAGCGCGCTCGAGTATATCGCCGCGAACGCGGACATTTTTCCGCCGGCCATCACCTTCGATCGGCGCCGCTTCTCGGCCGATCCGCGACTGCGTGCCATGTTCGTCGGGCCCAATCACCTGTTGGAAGTCCTGTCTTCCAGTCCCGAGGTCCGCGGTTATCTAAAGGAAAACAGGAGCACCACCCCGCCGGAGCTGTTCGCCGCGCTGCGCGTGGAACGCACCGAAAAGCGGGTCTTCGGCATGGCCCTGGACGGCGGACGGGTACTGCGCGACGTTCCTCAGACCATGGTCAATTTCCATAATCATCGGGTCGCCTTTCCGGCCACGTCCGAGGCCGAAACCCTGCTGCAAGTCCAGGCGCGCGCCTTCGATTATCTGATCGAGGTCGCCAAGACGCACCTGGATGCCATGCGCGCGCGCCGCGAGCAATTGGAGCGCCAGTACCGGCAACTCTGCCTGGGTCGGTCGCCGGTCCCCGGTCGGGCCGGGCGGGGCGCCGCGGGCCTGAGCGCGGGCATCATCCGCAGCCCCCATGACCCGGCCGATGCGCGTCGACTCCAAAGTGTGGAGGCCGAACTCGGGCGGCTGCGCGCCCTGGCCGGCACGCTCGGCGAGCAACTCGCCCTGGTCGCCAACATCGTGCGTGAGCCGCACGGGTACCTGCGCTTCGAACGCGTCGGTATGACCCTGGATCGGATGAACACCAAGGTGTCCAAGAACCTGCGTAAGTCCGCCGATGACGTGACCTTCAACGAAATCCTGATCGACGGGCAGCGCCGCATTACCCTCGAACTCATCCGTTTCCCGAGCAGTGAACTGCTGCCGCCGACCGACCTGGTGGCGAACGCCGAACGGGCCTTGCAGCGGGCGATCTAATCGCGAATTATTTCAATGATTTGTCGTAAAGGTCGCGTAGCGAACCGGTGGGAGCGGCCGCTGGCCGCGACTGAGCCGTACGCGTTGCCGTGGCGTCGGCAGTCACCCCGGCGCCGCATCGCGGCCGGAGGCCGCTCCCACGAGGACTTCCTGTCTCGAGGTGGTCGATTCCCCCTTCCATGCACAGGATAAACCCTGTCGTTATCCTGCCGAGCCGCTGCCGAGGTGAGATAATGCGCCGATCACCCCCGACGCTGACCTCGCACCAGGACCAGCACCCATGCCCGATCTCGCCCAGTCCTTTGCCGACATCCTCGCCGCGGTCCAACGCCCCGGCGGTTTCCATGTCGCCGGCTCATTCGACATCCACCCGCCGCGCCTGGTGGTGACAGGGGTCGGCTCAATCGCACTGCCGCTGCTGCCGGTGCAGGCCGAGGCCTTACTGCGGGTGGCCGAGCAGGCGCCCTACGGGCGCGGGCCCGAGACCCTGGTCGACACGGCCGTGCGCCGCACCTGGCAGGTGGACGGCGCGCGGGTCGCCCTCACCGGTCAGCGCTGGTCGGCGGATTTGGCCGCGGTGGTGGAGCGGGTCCGCCGCGGGCTGGCGGTCGCCGGCGCCATCGAGGCGCAACTCTACAAACTCCTGATCTACGACACCGGCAGCTTCTTCGTCCCCCACCGCGACACCGAGAAGGCGCCCGGCATGTTCGCCACACTGGTCGTCGTGCTGCCCTGCGATTACAGCGGCGGCGAACTGATCATTCGCCATCGCGGCCAGGAGGTGCGGGTCGACCTGCATCGTGACGAACCCTCCGAGGCGGCCTTCGCCGCCTTCTATGCCGACTGTCTGCACGAGGTCCTGCCGATCGCCTCCGGCTATCGGCTGGCGCTGATCTACAACCTGGTGCGCGTCGGCCCCGGACCCTTGCCGCAGGCACCGGATTACGGCACCGAGCAGCAGCGGCTCGTGCAACTGCTCGGTGGCTGGAATACCTCGACGGCGGCGCCCGACGAGACCCCGGCCAAGCTCGTCTATCCGCTGGAACATGCCTACACGCAGGCGGAGATCGCCTTCGCCGCCCTCAAGGGCAAGGACGCGGCCATCGCGCAATGCCTGATCCCCGCGGCCGACACGGCCGGTTGCGACCTGCATCTGGCGCTGCTCACCGTCACCGAGAGCGGCTGGGCCGAGTACACCGGCGGCGGACGTTGGGACAGCCCGGATCTCGAGGTCGGTGAAGTGACCGAGACCGACTGGGAAATCCATGACTGGTGTCTGCCTGACGACAGCCGCCCGACGATGGACCCGCTCCCGTTCAGCGCGGACGAGCTGTCACCCGCCGACGCCTTGGCCGATCTGGATGAGACCGAGCCCGAATTCTCCGAGGCCACCGGCAACGCCGGCGCCTCCTTCGAACGGACCTATCAGCGGGCCGCGCTGATCCTCTGGCCGCGCACCCGCCGGGCCGCGACGCTCGCCGCGGGCGGACTCGGCGTCAGCATCCCCGCGCTGCTCGCCCTGGTGCACCGCTGGGAGGCGGCCGGGGCCAAGTCCGGGGACCCGTTATGGCACGAGGCGCGGAGCCTGGCCGCGGCGATTCGCACCGGTTGGCCGACGGACCTCTGGACCCGCCGTCAGGCGAGTAACGACGGCCGGATGCGCGACCTGTTCGCGATTCAACTGCGTCTGGATGACCTCGATGGCTGTGCCGACTTCATCGCCCGGCAAAGCGCTGACGGCGCCTATGGGGCCGCGGACAATACCGCCCTGGCCCTGGTGCTCGGGCACCTGCCGACGCAGCGGGCGACGGAATTGCTGCGCGCCGTCATCACCGCCAATGTCGGCCGACTGCCCGGCGCCTGTGCCGCGCTGCTGTTGCGCTGCACCCAGACCGACGACGCGGCCCGCCTCACCGCCCTGCAGGCCGCGGCGCGCGCCCTGCTCGACGGGCTCCCGGACGGCCAGGCAATTGTGCCGCTGCCCAATTGGGAACATCCGGAACCCCTGACCGCGGCCCAGGTCGCCGACGCCGTCACCGCCTTCCTGCGCATCGATGCCGCCATTGCCGAGCAGGCGGTGATGCGCTTCCTGTCGTTGCCGGCGGTCTACCACCTGGACGGGCTCCTGCTCCCGACCGCGCTGCTGCTCAAGGATGGCGGGACCGACCCGGAGCCCGCGGCGGTGCAGACGCTGCGCCGGGCCGTGCTCGCGCACCTGGACGCGCGCATCGCGCTGCCGCTCGCGCCGCCGCCGGACTGGACGCGGGACGCCGCAATCCCTTGTTCCTGCAAGCATTGCCAGGGTTTGAGCCGCTTCCTCGCCGCCCCGACCGAGCAGGTCTGGCTGTTCAAGGCGGCCGAGACCGACCGGGGCCATGTCGCCGACAAGATCCAGCGCGCCAACGCCGATCTCGACCTGACCACCGACAAGCGCGGCCGCCCCTACACCCTGGTCTGCACCAAGAACCAGGCGAGCTACGAGCGGCGGGTGCGCCAGCGGACGCTGGATTTGCAGCATCGTGAGCGGCTGGGGGGTTGATGCGAGAGCCGTCGAACGGGGTAACTGGACGTGGGGGACGGGTTTAAACCCGCCCCTACACCTTGAGAAACCCCGTCACCGCGGCGACAAAAGCGTCCGGCTGGTCGGCATAGACCCAATGCCCGGCGTTGGCGATGGTGCGCAGGCGCGCCAGCGGAAAGAGTGCGCGGATGCGCGGCAACCCGTATTTGGTCACATAGTCCGAGCGGCTGCCGTAGACGAAAAGCGCGGGGCCGGGAAACCCGTGGCCCTCGGCGGCCGGAAAGCTCAGCAGTTGATCGAGTGAACGGGCCAGCGCATCCAGATTGATACGCCAGCGCCAGCCACCCGCGCCATCTTTATGGGCGCGATCATGGACCAGATTCTGCAGCAGGTAGCCGCGCACCGCGGCGGAGTGAATGGTTTCCGCCAGACGGGCATCGGCGTCGCGCCGGTGCGCGATCTCCCCCAGCGGCAGGGCCGCCAGTGCGCTCACCAGGGCGCCGTGGCGGCTCGGATAGGTCACCGGCGCAATGTCGGCCACCACCAGTGAACCCACCCGCTCCGGCACCGACAGGGCGAGCCACATGGCGGCTTTGCCCCCCATGCTGTGCCCGACCAGATGCGCCCGCGCAATCTCCAGCCGATCGAGCAGCGCGGCCAGGTCCAGGGCCATGGCCGGGTAATCCATGCGCGGGTCCCAGGGGGATGCACCGTGATTACGCAAATCCGGCACCAGCACCAGGCGTTCACCCGCCAGGCGTTGGGCGATGCCGTGCCAGTTGGCCGCGGAACCGAAGAGGCCATGACAAAGCAGCACGGGCAGCGCCGGCGCGGCCCGCTCGCCGTAGTGTCGATGATGCAGTATCAGCGCTGCCATAAAGGCGTCACCGCGCTGTCATCAAGCTGAATAAAAACAACATTCTTCACGATACCTTCACCGGTTCTCCATCTTCCTGCAACGAAGATTGGGGAGCATAGGGAGCAAATGAAACAAACAAACGGAATGAGCAGGATGTCTGAGGTCAAGCGTATGCAGCCCCTGAAGTATCGCAGCATCTTCATCTCCGATGTGCACCTGGGCTTTCGCGGCTGCCAGGCCGGCTATCTGCTGGACTTTCTGCAGTCCACCCAGTGTAAGCACCTCTATCTGGTGGGGGATATCGTCGATCTGTGGGCGATGCAGAGTTCAGTCTACTGGCCCGAGGCACATAACGCGGTGGTGCGCGAGGTGCTGGAGAAGGCGCGCAACGGCACCCAGGTCATCTACTGTCCCGGCAACCACGACGAACTGCTGCGCACCCATCTGGGGGTGGATTTCGGCAATGTCGCGGTCCGCGACGAGGTGATCCATGAAACAGCGGACGGCCAGCGCTTTCTGGTGCTGCACGGCGACCGTTTCGACACCGTGGTGCAGGCCGGCCCCTGGCTGGCCCGGCTGGGCGCGCGCGCCTACGACAACCTGCTGGCCCTGAACGGGCTGGTGAGTCGGGTGCGGCGCCATTTCGGGCTGCGCTACTGGTCGCTGGCCGGCTATCTCAAGCACAAGGTCAAGAATGCCGTGAGCTATATCGGCGACTACGAGCAGGCGGTGGCCCAGGAGGCGCGCCGCCGCGGGGTGGACGGCATGATCTGCGGTCACATCCACCATGCCGAGGTGCGCGAACTGGGCGGGGTGCGCTACTGCAACTGCGGCGACTGGGTGGAAAGCTGTACCGCCCTGGTGGAACACCACGACGGCCGGCTGGAACTGCTGCGCTGGACCGATGCCCTGCCCGAGACCATCGCCGACCTGGTCCCCGCGCTGGCGCGGGCCGCGTAGGATGCGGTGAGGCACGAACCGCATCAACCCCTCACTGCATTCGACCCTGCGCGAGACGTGCCCGCAGTACCCTAAGGTCGTGCTCCAGGCGTTGCCGTTCCTGGGCCTCGGCATCGGCCCGCCGCGCCTCGGCGTCGGCCCGGTCCTCGGCCTCCCGTTTCGCCTGGGCCTCGGCATCGGCCCGCCGCGCCTCGGCGTTGGCGCGGTCCACGGCCTCGCGTTTGGCCTGCGCCTCGGCGTCGGCCCGCTCCCGATCCGCGCGCCAGCCGGGGAGGACAAAGCCGGCATAGACCGGATCGTCACGCAGCGCCTCCAGCTCCGGTCGGCGCGCCAGGTCGGTCGGGCGGAATTGCAGCCCCGGCAGCACCCGCGAACAGATCACCCCGGCCTGCGGTGCGATGGGCGTATAGAACCCGGTCGGGGTGCGGGTGTAGAACGCCTGGTAAGCGGGGTTCTGATGCAGGATGTAATACTCGGGCACACCCCCGGCGGCGTATTCGGCCTTCTTGGTCACGGTGTCGCGCACGATGCCGCTGCGCTCCTGGTCGGACAGGGCCTCGATACAGAGGTCGAAAACCCCGTGGTAGGAGCAGTCCAGGGGCAACAGCGGCTGGGGATTGTCGTTGCGGACCACGCCGAAATCGGGCTTGCGGATGACGGTGCCGCTCGGCAACGGCAGCCGGAAACCCATCTCCAGGCCGACCATCTGCGCACAGGGGTGGGTGCGCAGGAAGTGCCGCACCAGTTCGCTGAACCAGGCATAGACCAGAAAGGTCTCGTAATCGGACACCGGTTTCTCCTCCAGGCGGCCGTTGTTCCACTCGTAATGGTGGTCCGACTCCAGATAATACGCAGTCCAGTAGACCGCTTCCGAGACCAGGAGACCGTCCGCGGAGCCCGCCGCGGGCAGGCGCCGGGGCGGCGGGCTCGGGACCTGCGGTGCGGGTACGAGTTGGGTGGCAGCGCTGGAAGACATGGGCGGCAGGCATCCGGTCTTGGAATCGCAGGGACCAAGCCTAGCACGAATCGGGCGGAATCGGCGCCGACGGGCGTCGCCGGTGAAGGTCAGGCGATGCACACGCCACGACGAACGTGCCGATCGGTTCCGTAGGTTGGGGTGAGCGAGAGCGAACCCCAACGCGCCCCTAGGATTTCGCGACCAGTGTCACGCACGACCCGCATCGAACCGCCGCCCCGGTCAAGACCGTATAAACCCAAACCCACCGCACCCGATGAGGGCTTGCTGCGCCGCCCAGCCCAGCGCATCCTACCGACCCAATCCGCTGTCGCTGTCGGGTCAGCCATGCTTACCACCTTCACCGCCCGCGTCGATCGGCTGTTGCGCTCGCCGCGCGCGACCGCGCTCCAGGCCCTGGCCCAGCGCCTGGATGCGTCGCCCGACTGGTTCGGCTACGGGTCGGGCGCCTTGCTCGGGCTGGCTTTGGCCTGGGGCGCACTGGCGCTCGGGACCGGCGCAACCCTGGTGCTGACCGCGGGGCTCATGCTCCTGGCGCTCGGGCTGGCCGCCCGGCCGCGGCTCGTCGCCGACGGGCTGCCGGTGCGGCGCACGATCACGCTGCCGCTGTTGCCGCCGCTGCCCGCGATGACCGAGCCGCCGGACGCGGATCAATCCGCCGCCGCTGCGCCGCTACCGTCCGATCCGGACCCTTTCATTACGCTGGTGACCCTGCCGGGCGGGACCTTCCGGATGGGTTCGGACCCGCGTCTCGACTCCACTGCCTATGCCGATGAACAGCCGCCGCGGCTGGTCCGCATCAGTCCGTTTGCCATTGCCCGCACCCCGGTCACCCGCGGGCTCTGGCGTCAGGTCATGGCCGAGGCCGCCGAACCCTGGCGGCGTCCGGTGCCGGACACTTGGAGCGCGGGCGACGAGACTCTGCCGGCCACCGGAACCGACTGGTTCGCGGCCGTCGCTTTCTGCAACGCCCTGTCGATCCGTTCCGGCCGCTCGCCCTGTTACCGGGTCGCCGGTGACACCTGGATCTGTGATTGGCAGGCTGACGGCTATCGCCTGCCCACCGAGGCCGAGTGGGAATACGCCTGTCGCGGCGGCACCACGACCCGCTGGTTCTGGGGCGACAACGAATCCGGTGCCGATGCGCATGCCTGGTACAGCCGCAACGCGGGCGGCCGACTGCACCCAGTCGGCGAGAAGACCGCCAACCCCTTTGGTCTGCACGACCTGGCCGGCAACTGCCGGGAATGGTGCTGGGACTGGTATGCCGACAGCTACGACGCTGCCGCGACGGATGACCCGCGGGGACCGGAGGAGGGCCGTCTGCGGGCGGTCCGCGGCGGCTCCTTCTACTTCGCGCGCAGGTATCTGCGCTCGGCGAGCCGGGATTGGCGCGCGCCCACTTCACGAACCGTGTACCTCGGGTTTCGTTGCGTGCGTTCGCCCCGTAGGATGCGGTGAGGAACGAACCGCATCTGAAACCCATACGCACCCCGAGCCGCACCGAATCGATCAGATGAATCCAAAGGCGATTGCCGCGGCACTTCGCGGTTTCGAAGTAACACCGCCGCCGGCGCCTCGGCTATCGCACCGTCGCGCCTCGGTCATTGTCGGGTGGTGGTCGGGATGGTGTCTGGGGCGATTGGGTGGGGGATGACGGGGATGACGGGGATGATGCGGTTCGTGCCTCACCGCATCCTACGTGCTCTACCACCCGGACATACCGTAGGATGCGGTGAGGAACGAACCGCATCTGAAACCCATACGCACCCCGAGCCGCACCGAATCGATCAGATGAATCCAAAGGCGATTGCCGCGGCACTTCGCGGTTTCGAAGTAACACCGCCGCCGGCGCCTCGGCTATCGCACCGTCGCGCCTCGGTCATTGTCGGGTGGTGGTCGGGATGGTGTCTGGGGCGATTGGGTGGGGGATGACGGGGATGACGGGGATGATGCGGTTCGTGCCTCACCGCATCCTACGTGCTCTACCACCCGGACATACCGTAGGATGCGGTGAGGAACGAACCGCATCTGAAACCCATACGCACCCCGAGCCGCACCGAATCGATCAGATGAATCCAAAGGCGATTGCCGCGGCACTTCGCGGTTTCGAAGTAACACCGCCGCCGGCGCCTCGGCTATCGCACCGTCGCGCCTCGGTCATTGTCGGGTGGTGGTCGGGATGGTGTCTGGGGCGATTGGGTGGGGGATGACGGGGATGACGGGGATGATGCGGTTCGTGCCTCACCGCATCCTACTCGCCGGCGAGCAGATCGTCGTCAACCGAGGCCCAATCGGCGGGATAGAGCCCGCGGCGCAGATAGCGATGGAAGCTTGAATAGGGCCAGTCGATGACGCGCGTGACCCAGCCATGCTTCACCGGGTTCCAATGAATGTAGGCGAGGTGCTGCTCGAAATCCCGGTCATCACGAATCAGATGCTCCCAATAGCGGCGTTGCCAGAGACCGCGCTCGCCGCGCTTGATGCGGCTCGCCGAGCGTTGTTCGCCCGCGGGGATGCGGCGTGAGAAACCGGCCTTGATCAAGGCCCATCGGGTTTTGTAATCCGCATCACCGGCGGGCAGGGTCCAGAGGCAGTGCAGGTGCTCGGGCAAGACCACCATAGCTTCGATATCGAAGGGGTGGCGGGTCTTGACCTCGCGCATCACTTGGCGCAACTGATCGATGTGATCGACCAACAGGCGGTTCCCGTGGCGTTCCTCCAGGTTCACGGTGAAGAACCAGGTGGCGCCGGGGGTGTAGAGCCGTCGGTAGTCGGTCATTGATGGGCTTGGGGTGGGCGGGATGCGTCCTATTGAACGCGGATGGGGATGATGGGGTGCGTTTTCCAGCGGACGGGGGGGATGCGGTTCGATTTATATCGTACGGAGGGGATGCGGTTCGTTCCTCACCGCATCCTACGTAGCCAACAAGCTATTGAGCAACAACAAGAAATCAAGGGGACAAGGATTCAAGGCTGCGCGGGGGCGAACGCACGCAACGAAACCCGAAGTTCCCGCGCCGGACCGAGGGCGCGCGCCAGGGCCGGTACGCCGAGCGCAGAAACCAGGGCTCGTAGAGGAAGGAGCCGCCGCGGGCCACCCGCAGACGGCACTCCTCGCTGTCCTCCAAGGGGTCGGCGCGCGGTTGGCCGGCACGCTCCTGGTAGGCCGAGTCACTCCAGCAGTCACGCGTCCACTCCCACAGGTTGCCGTGCAGATCGGCAAAGCCGAGCGGATTCGGCCGCCTGCTGTCCACCGGGTGCGCCTGGGATTCGCTGTTACTGCTGAACCAGGCGTAGTCGCCCGCGGCGGCGGCCTCGTCGCCCCAGGACCAGGCGGTGCGACTGCCGGCGCGGGCCGCGTATTCCCATTGCGCCTCGCTGGGCAGGTCGCTGCCGGGGAGTCCTTGGCAGGTGCGGACCGCGGTGTCCCAGTCGTCGATGGCGGCCGGCAGCCTGGCGCGGTCCGCCGTGGGGGCGGCGGTCGCCGTCAGGGCGGCGTGCTGGGCCGCGGTGGTCTCGGTGCGGGCGAGCACAAAGGCGTTGAGCAGTACCGGATGGGCCGGGCCTTCGTCAGGCCACTCGATCGCTTTCTTGAAGGCCGCACCGGCCGCTTGCAGGTCGCCGACCGCCTGCCAGTCGGCGTCGTCAAGCGTCACACCCAGTCCCTGCTCCAGGGTCTGCCGCAGCCGGGTGTTCTGCTCTTCCCCCAGGGTGCCGATAGCGACCCGTGTCGTCGGGGTCAGGGTGGCCGCATCAACGCCGAGGGCGGCGGCAACCAGGGTCGGCAGTCGGCGCTCGACCAGCCCGTCCGCGCCCATGGTGAAGGTGCCGGGACAGAGGGTCAGAAAGTCCATCGCGGTGCCGTCGGCGAGGCGGATAGTCTCCCGTTCGGGGCCACCCCACAGGCGCGGGGTGCCGGCCAGCACACGGATGTTGGCGACCGCGGGGTCCGGCCGCTCCGCGGGGTCGAGCAGGCCCTGCACGCGCGTCCGCAGGTGGTCGGCCAGGCCGGCATAGTTCGCGTGGATCAGGGCGCGGTGCGCACCCAAGGGCGGCGGGTCCTGCGACGGCGCGGTGCCGGCCGAGAGCGGGGTGAAGTAGAGCCACTGGCTGTCGGCGACGAACGACCAGCGCGCGGCCAGGGTGCGCGCCGCGGCGGCCCAGTCCGGGCCGATGACGGCGAGGTCGGCGGCGCCGCTGTCCAGGAGTTGGATGGCGAGTTGGCGGGCGGCGCTGTTGTCCGCCGCGGGATACTGCCAGGGGTCGGCGGCGATCACCGCCACCACCAGGTCGGGCCAGTCGGGCGCACAGGCGCGGATCGGCTCGGCCAGGGTGCCGGCGTGCAGCAGCATGGTGCGGTTCGGAGCGTCCGGCGGGCCGGCGGGGGCGAGGTTGAGTCGGCGCGGGTCGGCGGTCGCGGCCCACAGGCGGGCGCAGGGGTCGGGCGCGGCGGCGGCCGGTGCCGCACCGCTCCAGCACCAGTGGAGGGTGAGCCGCTCGCCGGGGCGTAGCGGCGCGGCGGCGGCGGCGATTTTGCGCGAGGCGGCGTGCACCTGGCCGCCGTCTTGCGTGACCAGGGTCTGGGCGCGGAAGGCGGTGCGGGCCGCGGCATCCAGCCGGTCGGCCAGCGGCTCGGCCATGGGCGCCAGTGTGGGATGGGCCGGGATGAGGATGCGCACGCCGGCCCAGAGCGCGGCCCCGGCCAGCAGGCCGAGGGCGAGCCGGACCTCGAACCCGAGCCGCGGGCGCCGGCCGGGGGCGCGCTTGGCACCGGCAAAACCCATCAGGTACAACCGACTGAGTGCCGTGCCGCGGGGCTCGCCGCGCCGCTCGCGCAGCGCAACGGTGGTCCAGGGCAGGTGGATACGGTCGTCGGCGGGCTCGCCCAGGTCGGCCGCGGAGAGTTCGGCCAGCCGCTCGCATAGGGCGTCGCGCGCCTTGGTCAGACCCTGTTGCTCATAGAAGCGCCAGCGGTCGTGCAGATCGGCGACGGCCAGGGCGAGGACCGGCTGGTGATGGGCGTCGCGGTCGCCGGGGTCGCGCCAGAGATCGAGCAGGCGGCGCTCGCTGCCGAGCCGGTGCGCCGCCGGGCCGTCGCTCCAGGGGCGGGGCTCGCCGGCGCCAATAACGGGCAGCAAGTGGTCCGCCGCGGCGGCCAGATCGTCGCAGTGCCGCTGCCAGAAGTCCAGCACCCGCTCGAGGCGGCGGCGCGCGCCGGTCGGGGCCCGGCCGCGGTCGGCCCGCACTTGATCAGCCAGTTCGCACAGCAGGCCGCGGCGCTCGGCCGCGGACAGGCGTGGTCCGTCGCTGCCGTCCCAGCCGCGTCCGCTGCCGGGGTCGGGCAGCCGCCAGGCCGGCGGCAGCCCGAGCAGGTCATGCAGTGCGCGCGCCTGGGCGGCGGTGACCGGCAGCGCGGGCAGGGCGCAGCAGGCGGCCCAGAACCGCAAATCCGCACCGGGTACGGCGGGTCGGTGCGGCGGCGCGCGGCCGGTGTCCGGCCGCTCGGCCAGCCAGGCGGGGAGCCGGCCGGGCGGCAGGCAGGCGAGCCGGTAGCGCGTGGCCAGGGCAGGCAGGTCCAGGGTATCGTCGGCGCAGTCCACCAGGACGCAGCGCGGCCAGGCGGCCAGTTCGCGCAACACCCGGTGGACCCGGGCGGCGGGGGCGCCGCCGCCGCGCAGGGCGGCGGCCAGGCCGCGGCCGTCGGTAAGCACGACCACCAGGGCCGAGTGGGCGTCGCTGCCCAGGTCCAGGGGGTTGGCGCGCAGCGGGCGGGCCGGCCGCCGGTCGAGCCACAGCGGGTCCGGCACCGCGCTGAAGGCGCCGTGACGCACCCGCAGCCCGGCCCGCACCAGGTCGTGGTCGAGCGTCTGGATCAGGGCGGCGGGCTCCGGGCCGGCGAGCGCGGTGTCGCGCCACAGCCAGACCTCGCGCAGGCGCCGCAGCGGCTCGAAGCGGATCGCGGGCCGCCCGGCACGGGCGCTGGCGGTCACGGTGGCACCGGCATCGAGCTGCGGACTCGGGTGCGCGGCGAGGTAGTGACGCACCCCCCAGATGAGCTCGCGGCGCTGGCCGCGCCCGAGCAGACGGCGCAGGTCCGGCAGGCCGCGGTCGGCGGCGGACCAGGTCAGCACCTTTGGGCCGTCCGGCCGGTAGCGGTAGCGTTCGGGTGCGGCCGGTGGGTCGCGCAGTTGCCGGGCGCGCCGCCACAACCAGCCGCCGCCCAGGGCGGCGGCGAGGGCGAGCAGGAGCGCGGACCAGGGGCGGGGCGGCGACAGCGGGGTGGCCGTGAGGATCGGCACCCAGGTGTTGAAGCTGTGAATGGGGTGTTCGGGCAGCGCGCCCGCGGCCGGTGGCGGTGGGTCGATGATGGGTGGCTGTTCGGGCGGCGGCGGTGGCGCCGGCCGCTGCCCGACATCACCAGGCATGACGAGCAGCACCATCAGGGCCAGCAGCGCCGGGGCCAGCGCGCGCGGGCGGGGGTGTTCGGGCCGGCCGATCAGCAACCCGACGGTCGGCGGTGTCGCGCCCGACCCGGGCACGGGTGCCGGGTCCGGGGTCGGGTGGACCGGCGACGGGGCGGTCGGACCCTGGGGCTCGCCCGGCGCGGGGTCCAGCGGTTCCGGCGGGAAGAGCCCCTGCAGCTCCCGGCGCAGGATCCGGCGCTGGTCCGCGTCCTTCGCGAGCAGTGCAGTCAGGGTGTCGGCAAAGACCGCGGCGTCCAGACCGCGGCCGGGCGGCAGCACCAGGGCGCAGCGGTCATAGTCCGCCGGCAGCACCGGGACGCCCAGCCGGGGCAGCCCCAGCAGCAGGGCGGCCAGGCGCGGGTCGGCCATGCTGTAAGCGGTGTCGGGCATCGCGGCGGGCGGTTCAGCCGAGCAGCGGATAGTCTTCCGGCAGCTTGATCAGGCAGTGGATGCCCGGCAGCTCGGCCAGGGGGGCGGCGGCCAGCGTCGCGGCCGGCACCTGCAGGACGGCCAGCACGTTGAACCAGACCAGGAGTTCAGCGGCGCCCGGCGGACGGCCGCGCTCACGCAGCAGGCGGCGCACCTCGGTGAAGCGCGGCAGGGCGGCGGCGCGCACGCCGGCCGGCAGGCGGGGCGCGAAGGCACTGTCCCAGGCGTCGAGGATGCGCAGCAGCAGGTCGTCGGTGAGTTCGATATGGCACAGCACACAGCGGCGCAGGAAGGGGTCCGGCAGGCTGCGCTCGCCGTTGCTGGTGATGATCAGGATGGGCGGCGGGCCCTGGTTGCGGACCGGCGCGGCGGCGAAGGGGTGGTCGAAACACTGCTCGCTGAGTTCCTGCAGCAGGTCGTTGGGGAAGTCGCGCGGGGCCTTGTCGATCTCGTCGATCAACAGCACGCATTCGCCGGGCTCGTCGTAGGCGCGCCAGAGTTTCCCCGGTTTGAGATAGCGCGGCTGGGCGCGCGGGTCGCTGCCGTCGGCGGGAGTCACGATGGTCTTGGCGTAGGCGTCCTGCAGATAGGCCACGGCGTCGAAGTCGTAACGCAGATCGCGAGCGCTGCTGTCGGAGCGGACCTGGAAGTGGTAGGGCGAAGGCAGCCCGAAATACTGCGCCAGGTAGTAAGCCGTCTCGGTCTTGCCGGTGCCGGGGTCGCCGGTGAGCAGCAGCGGCGAGCGCGAGGCGAGCGCGGCGTTGATGGCGGCGACCAGCGGCCGGGGCGGCTGAAAGCGGCGGGCACCGGCCTCTAGACCGCGCTGGGCGGCCAGGTCGAGCGTCGCGGACAGGGCGGCGCGGGCCGCGTCGGGCTCGTGCTGCGCCCAGTCGAGCGGCGACTCGTGGTAGCGGACGAAGGCGAGCGGGTCACTCATGGCTGGCATGGCGGGTCTCCATTGCGCAGGGCGTGGAAGCCGGTCTTGCAGGCGCGGTAGATGGTCTTGACGGTGGGCTCGAAGCGGCCGGCGGTCTCCGCCCAGACCCAGTCCACCAGGGCGCGGCGCTCCAGCCCGACGACGGCGGCGGCGAGCCGGCCCTGCTCGTTGCGGAAGAAGTCGTCGAGCTCGTCCTGACGCAGCCGGTCGAGCGGCTGCTCGAAGCGTATCCAGTCGCAATGGGGCGGATTGTCGCGGCCGAGAACGGCGACGGCGTCCCTCTGGATCGCGGTCGCGGCACTGCCGGGCCACTCCGGCCGGCCGTCGTCCCATTGCAGGCAGCAGCCGGCCAGGACGCGGCAGCCGGCGGGAATCTCGCGCGCCTCGAACACCTGGAGCACGGCCTGCCGCCAGTGCAGCAGCCAGCCCTGGAGCTGATCCGGGGTGCAGCCGGGCGCCGGCTCAAGCAGCCAGGCCAGCGACAGCAGCACATTCTCACCCGGCAGCGGCCGGGTGAGGCGGTGCAGGGCTTCTTCCGTGGTGTCGGTGTCGGGGTTGAGCTGCAGGTCTTCGTACAGCTGCTGCTGCAAGTCCGCGCTGGTCTGCTCCGGGCGCAGCAGGGCGGGGATGGGCTTGGGGCGGACGCGCGGGGGATGGTCGAGCGCCTCCAGGTGCCAGCGGCCCTGCTCGGGGAAGTCATGGACCCGGGCCTGGGCATCGCCGCAGACAAAGTACAGCAGAAGCGAGCCGCCGCGGGGGGCGGTGATGCGCCCGGCGAGCAGATCCTTCTCGGTCGTGCGGCCCAGCAGCAGTTGGAGCAGGGAGGCGCGAATGGAGGCGTAGAGCACGGCGTCCGGGTCCGCCGGGCGGGTCAGGACCAGCCCGTCGCCGCCCAGCCGGGCGCAGGTGCCGCAGTCGCCCAGGCGGCTGAGGACCGCGGCCGGCTCGCTCGCGGGCGCCGCGGCGAACTCGGCGAGCCAGGCCAGGGTGCCGCGTTTCAGGCTGGTGCCGACGCGGCCGGTGCCAGCGACTCACGCGCGTCGGCGTCGCGTCCCAGGGCCAACCCGCCCGCCTGGTCCACCTGGGCATAGACATAAATGAGGTCGGGTTCGTCCTGGAGGTAACGGTCAAGGTCGTGGCAGTTCACCGCCCAGGGAACGCGGCTCAGGCGCGGGTGCGGCAGCAGCGGGGCCAGGGCGGCGCGAACCTGGTCCACATGGGGGCGGACCTCCGGGGCCAGCCGGGCGTCGGCCGGGGCCAGGATCAGGGCGTTGTGGATGCTGCGCACCGCGGCCGGACGCGGGGTCGGGCCGACCACTTCGATCACCCAGCCCTGATCACCCAGGCGCCGGCCGTCCGCGCCCGGCAGGCCGTGCCAGGGCAGCCGGGCGGCGGCATCGTCCCGGCAGCGCAGCCGCAGTCGGCGGGGGCCGAGGTCAAGCGCGTCCAGGTGCCGCGCCGGGTCCAGGTCGGCGAGCGGCTGCCCGGGGTCGGCGGTGCCGAAAAGTGCCAGGCGTAGGGCCGCGAGATCGCCGCGCGCCACGGCGGTCTCCAGGTCCGCGAGCGGAGTGCCGGCGAGTGGGCCGGCGGACCCGGCATGCAGGCGCCCGTCGCGCAGCCGCAGCTCCAACTCGACCACGCGCAGCGCCGCCCAGGCCTGGCGTAGCGCGGCGAGCGGCAGCAGCCAGCCCGCGCGGGCGGCTTCGTCGACCTGCACCACCATGCCGGCGATCTGCGTCTGGTGCAGGATGGTGAAGGGTCCGCCGCTGAACCCCGGCTGGATCTCCGGGCCGCTGCCCAGAAGATTGAACTGACGCAGCGCGCCGCTGCTGCCGGACAGGACGGCCGGCGCCCAGCGCCCGTCGGGGGTGCCGCGCGGGCAGCCCCAGGCGTCGCCGCCGAGGCCGGCGGCGAGGGCCGCGTCCGCCGGGGCCAAGGCCGGGACGGCCGCGGGGTCCAGGGGGTGATCGAGCAACAGGACGGCGAGGTCGTCATGGGGTCCGGGCGGCTGACCCTCCGGGGTCGGCGGGTGCCAGCAGACGACGGTGCCGGTGCGGCGCCGGTCGTGTGGGTGCGGGCTGGACGGGTCGGGAAGCGCGTCCGGGAACGCGAGCACAATGATCTGATCAGGCAGCGGACTTTCCGCGGCGAGCTTGTCTCGCCCCAGGGCGAGGTTCACCACATGGGCGCAGGTGGCGAGGTGCCGCGGTGCGATCAGGAAACCGGCCCCGCAAGCGTGATCGTCTCGCAGCAGGCGTGCCAGACCGCGCATAGTGGATCGGCCCGCGGCCCGACCGGCCGCCGTCAGCCGGGATGCTCGGTGCCGACACCGCTCGCGGCCGGAAGCGGGGCCGGATTCTCCCAGGTGAGCTTGATCTTGAAGTTGGCCTCGGTATCCGCCGACGCGAGAAAGACCCCGACCGACCCGGAGAAGCCGACCCCGAACTCCATCTCGATGGTCTTGGGGCGGTTGATGTCCGCCAGCGACTTGAACAGTTGCTCGGCGGCCGGGCGGATCATCGCCAGGGCGCGCTGCACCCGGTCGGTGTCATCGGCGCCGGCCAATTGCTTGCCGGCGACGCGCAGCCCGGAGCTCTGCACCCAGACCTGACGGCCGTCGCCCAGGTCGATCCGTTCCAATGTCGAGGGGTCGCCCATGGTGTGAGGTCCTGCGGTTGATCGATAAAAAGGTGGCGGTGCGTCCGTCTGCGTATCATCGACGCAATGGCGACAGGCGCGCAACCCGCCCCGCTCCACCCCCGTGGCCCCAGCGTTGGTGGACCTTCGGGAGGGCCACCGGAGCCAGGCTTGACCAGATGTGCTTCAAGCGGCGACCAGACTGGACAAGCGGTTCTTGGCTTCCAATAGGTCCACTTGCACGAGATCCCTCAAAGGGTTAATGCTTGGCTAAGCTTCGCCAATCACGTCCCTGGTTGCCATCGCCCTGAATGATGGCGGCGGCGTGGGACGGCCTGCCGGCGGTTTGGGCGGCGGGTCGATCGTTGGTGCGGGCCAGTCTTGTTCGATCTTGCGCAACTCGACCGCAATGGCCCGCAGGTCGTTGTTGAAGCGGGCGGCGTGTGCCTCCCGGAATCGGTGTAACTCGTCGACGATCGGGTCAGTCCACATCGCGCTCTCCCAGTAGTTCTTCAGGGGTACAAATGACCGGCGGCCGGTATCCCGACGCCCGGCAAAGCGCTTCAATCAGGGGACGCTTGCCGGCGTTCGCAATGTGCTTACAGTTCCACGTGAGCAAATACTCGATTCCATGTACGGCGGCGACCGCGATATGCAAGGCGTCTTCCTTCGCCTTTTCGGGAAGGGCGGCACCCGCGACCAATCGTTCGGCCAGGTCGATGACATCGTCGCTCACATGCAGCATCGGCAGTCCTTCCAACAAATTCAAACGGCGTCCGGCAGCCTCCTCGTCGCCGGATCGCGCCTCCGCGATGACCAGCGCCGAGATGGACAGATCCCAGTCCTGCCGTAGGTCCCACCACTCGTGGCTGATCTGCTGATGACCGGCGACGATCAGGTCGCGACTCGGGCGGGCGGCCAAATAGCTGATCAGGGAAGTCTCAAGATAGACGCTCTGCTTCATGTCGGCAAATCCCCTGGATCAGGTTCTGAAAATGCGCCCGGACGAGGCCGTCGTCCGCTTCGCGGTTGGCGATGTCGTTAGGTGTCAAGGCAATTGCGGCATCAATCAGGCCGTCGTTGGCTGCTGGTGCTCAGCTTTGATGATCACGACGGCAGTGCCAGCATACTGCTCCAACGGATCGACAACCAGGTTGACCTTTTCCCGCCGCCCATTAAGCTAACGAGGTTTCTCAGCCGCACCGCCCTCCCCGTACGGACAGCCGTTTATGACCAGTGCCCCGCCCCGCGATCCGGCCGCCCGCCCGGCCCTGTCGATCGTGATCCCCATGTATGACGAGGTGGAGAACGTGGAGCCGATGTTGGTCCGTGTTCATCAGGGGTTGGCGGACTATGGCGGGGCTTGGGAGCTGATTTGCGTGGACGACGGCAGCCGCGACGGGACCGGCACGCGCCTGATGCAACTGGCCGCGACGTACGGCAGCCATGTCCGGGTGATCCGCCTGCGCCGCAATTTCGGTCAGACGGCGGCAATGCAGGCGGGGTTCGATGCCGCCCGCGGTGAGGTCATCGCGACCCTGGACGGGGATTTGCAGAACGATCCGGCGGATATCCCGCGGCTGGTCGATGAACTGCTCGCCCGCGATCTGGACCTGCTCCAGGGCTGGCGGCAGCGGCGTCAGGATGATCTGTTGCTGCGCAAGATCCCGTCGCGCATCGCCAATGCGCTGATCGGACGGGTGACCGGGGTGGCCCTGCACGACTATGGGTGCAGTCTCAAGGTCTATCGGGCGGAGGTGATCCGCGAGGTCACGCTGCTCGGTGAGATGCACCGCTTCATCCCGGTATGGGTGGCCGGGGTGACGGCCCCGACGCGCATCGGCGAGACGCCGGTCAGCCATCAGGCGCGCCGCTTCGGTGCCTCCAAATACGGCATTTCGCGCACGTTCCGGGTGCTGATCGATCTGCTTTCGGCCTTCTTCTTCCTGCGCTTCGGCGCCCGGCCGGGGCACTTCTTCGGGTCGATCGGCATCCTGTTCGGCGCCGTCGGCGGGACCATGATGGCCTATCTGCTGGTGGTGAAGTTCGGTCTGGGTCAACACATCGGCCAGCGGCCCCTGCTGCTGGTGTCCATCCTGTTGCTGGTCGCCTCGATTCAGTTTCTGACCACCGGCGTACTTGCCGAACTGCTGACCCGGACCTTCTACGCGTCCAGCGCGCTGTCGCACCATCGCATCCGCGTCCAAACCGACCCGGCCGCCGCCGGCTGGAGGGCGCCGTCGTGAAACTCACCCCGGACCGATTGGATGCCTACTTCACCTCGCCCTGGATCCTGGCGGCGGTGGTGTGCTTCGCTTTCTTCTGGCAACTCGGCGCCCTGCCCCTCTACGACCTGGACGAGGGGGCCTTCACCGAGGCGACCCGCGAGATGATCGCAAGCGGCAATTACATCACGCCGCACAAGGACGGTGAGCCACGCTACGACAAACCGGTGCTGATCTATTGGGCCCAGGCCGCCTCCGTCCAAGTGCTCGGATTCAATGAGTTCGCGCTGCGCCTGCCCTCGGCCCTGGCCGCCGCGCTCTGGGTGTGGGCGCTGTGGCGGTTCGTGCGCGAGCGCTTGGATGCGCCGACCGCCGTGGTCGCCGGCATGGCGCTCGCGCTGTCGTTGCAGGTCTCACTGGTGGCCAAGGCCGCGGTGGCCGACGCGCTGCTGAATCTGTTCATCGCCCTGACCTTCTTTGAGATCTACCGCTTCTACAGCCGACCGGAGGCGGGCAGCCGATCCGGTCCGGTGGTGCGTGCCTGGCTGTGGATGGGGCTTGGGTTTCTGACCAAGGGGCCGGTTGCGGTGTTCTTTCCGGCGCTGGTGAGCCTGCTGTTTTTCTGGTCGGCGGGCGCCTTGTCGCACTGGCGGCGGGCGGTCCTCTCCCCGGTCGGTTGGCTGATGTTTCTCCTGGCGGCCGGTCCCTGGTATCTGGCCATCTATCTGGACGACGGCGCCGGGTTCTTCAAGAGCTTTTTTCTGCATCACAACGCCGATCGGTTCGGCGCGACCATCCACGGTCACAGCGGCTTTTTCGGTTATTACCTGGTGATGCTGCCGCTGATCCTGCTGCCTTTTACCGGTTGGTTCCTGCGTCTGCTGCTGCCCTGGCGAACCGCCTGGCGCGACGCCTGGGCGGATCCGCTGGAGCGCTTTCTATGGATTTGGTTCGCGGTGGTCTTCTGCTTTTTTTCGTTTTCGGGGACGCAACTGCCGCATTATCTGCTGTATGGCTGTACGCCCCTGTTCATCCTGATGGCACGTCATCGCGACCTGCTGACCAACCGTTGGCTCGCGTTCACGCCGCCGCTGGCGCTCTTCGCCTTGCTGCTCGCCCTGCCCTGGGTCCTGGGGATCATCGCCTCCGATGACCACAAGGCCCATGAGGCGGCGATGATCAGCGACGGCCTGGCGCTGCTGGATGGGTCCTATGTCGCCGGGGTCGCGGTCGGCGCCGCCGCCCTGATCGGTCTGCTGCTGTGGTCCCGGCCGACGCTCTGGCAGCGGCTGATGCTGGCCGGTATGATTCAGGGTCTGGTGATCTTCGGGGTGCTCGCGCCGCGGGTCTTCGCGGTCTTGCAGGCGCCGGTCAAAGAGGCGGCGGAGCTTGCCCGGCGGCTGGATTTGCCCACCGTGGCGTTTCGCACCTCGATGCCGAGTTTCAGTGTCTACCGGGAGGCCATCACCCCGAACCGTATCCCGCGCACCGGAGAACTGGCCTTCCTGCGCGTCGACAAGCTCGATGCACTGGCCCGCGAACTGCCGGACTTGCGGCTCGATCTGCTCTATCGGCGGGGCCCCGTGGCCCTGGTGTGGGTGCGTGAGCAGCTGCGTCCGACCGGCGACTGGCAGCCGCGGGAGCGCGACGGTGGTTAGGGGGTTGGTCGGCTGGCTGCGCCGCGACCTGAACCAGGCGCTCACCGCCGGGGCCGCCCGCACCCCCCTGGACCCGCCGGGCGGAGCCCTGTGGCTGTCCACCTGGGCCTGGTCCAGCCTGGCGGTCGGGCTGACGCTATGGCTCGCCTGCGGCTATCACGCGGGCTTCGCGGCACTGAATGATGCCGGGGCCGCCTATCCGGACTGGGTCTGGCAGTGGCTGACCTCGATCGGCGGCGAGGGCGTGCCCTTCGTCCTCTGTCTGTTCTTGGCGCGGCGTGATCCGCGGGTGTTCTGGGCCCTGGTGCTGGCCGGGCTGGTGGCCGTGGCCTTCAGCCGGGGCCTCAAGCCGCTGTTCGATGCGGCCCGCCCGCCGGCCGTGCTGCCGCCGGACAGCTTCAACCTGATCGGCCCGCTGCTCCGGCGGGCGAGTTTCCCGTCCGGTCACGCTACGACCGCGGCGGTCTTTTTCGGGGTCCTGGTCTACTACGCCCGCTGGTCCGAACTGCGGGTACTGCTGATCCTGGTGGCGATGCTGGTCGGCCTGAGTCGGGTCGCGGTCGGTGTCCACTGGCCGGTGGATGTGGCCGTCGGGTTCTGGGGCGGCGCGCTCGCGGCCTGGATCGGCGCCCGCCTGGCGGCGCGGTGGCCCGCGCTGGTAACCGATGGCGCGGTGCATCTGGCCCTGGTGACCCTGTGCGGCTTTGCCGCCGTCGGACTGATCCTCGGGGATGCCGAGTATGTTGAGGCGCGGCCCCTGCTCCAGGCCCTGGGATGGGCGGCTCTGGTGAATGGGGTCCTGGGCTATCTGGTCAGCCCTCTGCTGCGGGGGTTGGCCGCGCCGCGGCTGACCCGCTGACCGGAAGAACCTGGATAATCATGCCGGCTGCAGGGTGGACAAGCGCGAGCCTTGTCCACCTTCCGGCCAGCCAAGGCGCCGGCCCACGGAGATCCTAAGGCTTCAGCCGTATTCCCAGCGCGTCCCAACCTGAGGGCCAGCCGCCCGCCCACGTCGGGTATCATGGCTGGTCACCGAAGTCAGCGCGCCGCGCTGCCTGAACAACGGAACCCAACCGACGCGTATGAACCCGGAGACCAACGCCCAACTCGCCGCTTTCATCCGGGACATCTGCAACCTGTGCGCGGTCCCCATAAGCGCAACGAGTTCCGCAAGGTCATCCTGCCGCTGACGGTCCTGCGCCGCTTCGACTGGATCCTGGCCCCGACCAAAAAGGCGGTGCTGACCCTATTATCGGAGGTGACCGCATGATCACGCGCATCTATGTCGACAACTTCCGTTGCCTGGTGAACTTCGAACTGAAGCTTGAGAATTTCAACCTGTTAGCGGGCCTCAACGGATCGGGCAAGTCGTCGGTGCTCGATGTGGTCGATGGGCTGCAGCGCTTGCTTTCGGGGCAAGCCAAGGTCAACGACAAATCCGTTCTGCCCTACGCCAGCCGCACCCGCTGGAGCGACCGCGACACCCAAATCGTGGAGTTACACACCCAGGTCGGCGGCGAGGAAATGCGCTACCGCCTCAAGGTTCAGCACGAATCGGGCGGACGCTGGGCGCGGATCATCGAAGAGCGACTCGCAGTTCCGGATGGGCCTCTGTTCCTGTTCGAGAACGGGGACGTACAGATGTACCGCGACAATCTCAGCGAGGGACCCAAGTTCGCGGCCGAGTGGAGCGAATCTGCCCTTGCCCGCGTGCCGCCGCGCCACGATAACCAGCGCCTGACGGCTTTTCTTGAACTCATGCGCAGGGTCCAGGTCTGCCGGTTGAACCCGGCCGCATTCGTCAACGACACCCCCCAAGAGAGCCAGGCCCTCAGTCGCAATGGGGAGAACTTTTCATCCTGGTACCGGCATCTGCTTCAGGAGCACGGAGACAGCTTTGAATACCGGGCGATTCTCCAGAAGACTATCCCAGGCTTCCAGAAGCTCAGGCTCGAGAAGGTTGGGTCTGAGGCCAGGACACTGGTGGCGGTTTTCGGCTCCGGTAAGGAAGAATACGAGTTGGCGCTCGACGAGCTATCCGACGGCCAACGCGTACTCCTGGTCCTTTACGGTATGCTCCATTTCCTGGATAAGTCCGGGCGTCTTCTCTTCCTGGACGAACCTGACAATTTCCTGGCGGCTGCGGAGATTCAGCCATGGCTCCTTTGCGCTGAGGATGCCATCGGCGACGGGCTGCCGCAGGTGGTGATCGTCTCTCACCACGCCGAGCTGATCGACTATCTCGGCGGGGACCGCGGCATCCTCTTGGAGCGCGAGGTCACCGGGGTGACCAAGACTCGGCCGCTGCGCGATATCGGCATCCCCGAGACGATGAAGCTCTCCGAAGTCATCACCCGGGGATGGGAGCAATGAGTCGGCGCCGCGTCCAAATCGTTGTTCTGTGTGAAGATCGCCAGCACGCGACCGTTGTGCGCCGTTTCCTCATCCAGAACGGTTGGGAGAACCGACAGATCGTCGTGGTCATGAACCCCCACGGCCGCGACGGGCGCGGTAGCGGCGAACAGTGGTTCCGGGAGCAATACGCCCAAGAAGTGCGCAAGCTGCGATCCGCGCCGCATGTTGCCAAGGCGTTGATCGCGGTAATCGATGAAGATAAGCAGGGCGTCGGGCGCCGTGACGTCCAGCTTTCAAAGGCGCTGGAAGCAGCGGCTTTGCCCGCGAGAAAACCCACCGAAGCCATACTGCACATTATTCCGGCACGCAATATAGAGACGTGGCTGGAGTACCTGAAGGGTAATGCCGTCGACGAGCAGGAAACCTATTCCAAGTTTGAAAAGCAGCGCGATTGTCGCCCCATGGTCGACACGCTCAAAGCGATGTGCGATGCCGGAAAGCTGCGCGAGCCCGTGCCCCCTTCGCTTGAGCGCGCCTGCGTCGAGTATCGGGCGAGGATGCCATGAGGCCGCGCCTGTCTTGGACAACCGCTGGTGGGGAGTATCGGAGGTAACCGCATGATCGATCGCATCCCTTTCTTGAGCCCCCGCATGGAGGGTGAGCGTTTCGACGAACATGCGATCCCGCTGGAATTGCTCAAGGACCTGGCCGTGCTGGAGGAAATGGTCATTGAGGTTGCCAAATGGCGATATCTCCAGGATCACGAGGACCGCAAGCGCACTCCCCGTGGCTTCACCGACGGCATCGCACTCAAGCTGACGGCGGTCGAGCCGAACAGCGCTATCCCGCGGATCGACTTATTTGCCCAATCAGACGGGTTTTTCCCTCCCGGTAGTCAAGTCTATTTCGAGCAGGGCCGCGAGCACATCCTTGGGGCCATCGATGCCGCGAACCGCGACGGCCGTATCTCGGACTACCTTCCCGAGTCTTTGCTCGGCTATTTCGACCGCATCGGCCGCAGTCTGCGCGAGTGCGAGGCCATCATCTTCGATCCCCGGAATGCGACTCGCCCGGCGCGCCTGACCCGCTCCAGCCGTCGCAAACTCTTGCTCGCCTCATCCCAGACGCGCGAACTGACCGAAGAGGTCACGTTGCGCGGTACCATCCCGGAGGCCGACCAAGACCGCTTGACCTTCGATCTTCAGGTAACCAACGGCCCGCGGGTCACTTCACCCCTGGCCCTGCAACACCTGCCGACGGTCTTGGAAGCGTTCAATGGGTTCCAGAAGGGCACCCGGGTACAGGTGCGGGGCATCGGCCGATTCAATCGCAACGAACGCCTTCAGGGCTTGGCCGAGGTCGAGCACATCGGCATCCTGGACGCCAACGACGTGGCGGCCAGGCTGGACGACCTGCGTGGGTTAAAAAACGGTTGGCTCGACGGCCGCGGATTCGCCCCCAGCCCGCAGGGCTTGGATTGGCTCGCCCGGTGCTTTGGCTCACACTACCCGGACCTGCTCCCGCCACCCTATCTCTATCCCACTGCCGAAGGAGGCGTCCAAGCAGAATGGTCGCTCGGCACGCATGAGATTAGCCTGGAAATCGACCTGGATCGCCGGGCCGGCGAGTGGCATTCACTTGACACCGAGACCCAAGTCGACGACTGGAAGGAACTGGACCTGGCGCAACCCGGGGCTTGGGCCATGATCGCCGAGGACATTGGGCAGATACGAATCCCGCGCCCTTCCCCGAGCATGCGGTCATCGACTTTTCCGCCTTTCGGAAGCGGCAGGTAGAGGGCAAGGCCAAGCAGTTGCGCGGCTTGGCCGAGGCGCGAGGCTGGCGCTATCGGGCCGATTTTTAGGGCACGGCTTCAACCACCCTTGAGGATCTGAATCGCCCCGCGCGCCGCCGCCTCGAAGCGGCGATAGACCGGGTCTTCGAAGTCGTTGCGCCGCTCGGCGAGGATCTGCTTCAACTCATCACGCACGGCCGCCTGGAGCGCGGCGCGCTGATCAACGTGCCGGAAGGCGTCTCCCCCCAACTGCGCCTGGGTGGCATCGACCAGCCGTTGCGCGGCGGCGAGATCGATGCTCTCGAACACCTCCGGCAGTCCCTTGCCGAGGCGGGTGCGCACCGGCAGGCCGTCGGCGTCCTCACCGATCAAGTAAAGCTCGTTGATGCCGGTGGTCGGGCTGGTGACTGTACTGATGAGGCCCAGCGCCTTGGCCAGCAGCAGGGCCGGCAGGGCCTGGTCGCGTTGGGCGCGCTCATCGGCCAGGACAATCTCGGGCCACTGGGTACCGTCACCCTCGCCGTGCAACTCCAACCTCAGCCGCTGCGGATTGTCGACTTGGGCAAGGCGGCGCTCGTATTGCTCCTTCAGGAAGCGGGTGGCCTTGGCAAGGCGGAGCGGGAACAGGTTGGTCAGCCCAAGCAGGGTGATCTCGTTGGGCTTGGTCTCGCTCTTGATGATAGCCACCGGGATGTCGCCGCGGAAGTTATCGCGGAACAGGGCTTCCAGGTCTTCACTGAACTGGGCCAGCTCGGGGGTCGCCGGGAGTATGACCAGGAACTGCGAGACCTTGGTCTTGGCCGCGCCCATGACAACCGCTTGGGAGTCGAACTCGAGGAAGTTCCCCGCCTGGTTGACCAGATCGTGGATGAATTTCTTGAGCTCATCGGTGCGCCCCGAATACTCCCGCTCCAATTGGCCGATGATGTTGACCCCGAGCAGTGGCCGGCGGTCACGGTTGGACGCGACCAGAGCGTCGTGCGCCGCCTGTGAGCTTTGCGCACAGCGCTGTTCCATTACGTCGAAGAAGCGCTGGCGGCTGATCCGCGCCTGGAAAGCGGAGAATGACGGATCGGCGGCAATCTGTTCGATCAGGGCGAGACGCACCGCCTGCGACTGCCGGGTCTGTTCGCCGCGGTCTTTCTCCAGATCGCGCGCGAACTCGCGGACGTTCTGCGCATTGTAGAAGCGCACCAGTGACTGGCGCAGATCCGGGGTGTCACCATCGTTGATGCGCGCGTCGATGCGCTCTTTGAACTCCTTGATGGATTCGTCAACCAGTCGGGTGCAGGCCGCGACATCGCTCGCCAGTGCAGTGAACTCGTTGACGGCCTCCTGGAACAGCCGTTTCGCGAAGGCCCAGGCTTCCGCCTGAGTGCGGGCGGTATAGAGTTCGCGCAGTGCCTCGCCCTGGAGATCGAGCAGGTTGCGGCGCTTGCCGAGCAGTTGCGAGACCAGACCGACCTCGGCGTAGTCGGCACGATTGGCCGCCACCCGCTGTTCGGCGCTGTCGGCGTTGTTCTTGGCGCGGGTGATGCGGTCGTCCGTGCCCAGCAGCCGCTCTTCCAGCGCGGCGATGAGGGCGGCCAGACAGCGGGTGATGTCCTGCATGGACTTGACACCGTTCTTCCACTCATCGAACAGCTCGCCCTCGACCCGGCGGCGCAATTCACGGACATGGTCCTTGCGCGCCTGGAGTTTGGTTTCATAAAACTTGCGCACACCGAGGCCACGGTAACTCTCCGCGAAGCGCTGGGCCATGAGCTTATCGATCTCATTGATCCAGACCTGGTCGTCCTGAGTCTGCACCAACCCCATGAGCTGCGGCAGCACATCCAGCCATTCATTGACGATGGGCTTCCATTTTTTGTTGTTGATCTCCTCGGACAGAATGCCGCGCGACAGGGTCAGGTGCTCGTCGGTCAGCGACCAGCGCTCCAGTGTCTGACTGTCGCGCACGAACTCGCCGAAATCCTGGTTGCGCGGCTCATCCCGGAAACCGAAGGTATCGTCCCAGTTGTTATAGCGCAGTTGCAGGGCGGCCTGGCGGGCGAAGCGGTACGTGAGATATTCCCGAATCTCCATCTCGGGGACGGCCAGACGCTTGATACCAAAGGTGAGAAAGCGTTTTGAACGCAAGGGGGCGGTGCTGCCCGGACGGGTCTCCGCGGTGCCGTCGCCGTTCTCGGCATTTTCCATCTTCTCCAGGAGCTTCATCGCCTCCGCATTGCGTACGGCGACCAGCTTCTGGAACAGGAAATCGGCGACGACGCCGGGTAGCGTCTTGTCGACATCCACCTGCAGACCGTTTTCGTTACGATTGGAGAAGAGATAACAACCGTTGAACGGATCGCTGAGGGCGAGCCGCTCACCCCGCTCGGCGATATCGTGGGGCTGATAGGCGCCGACGCTCAGCGCGTTCAATTCGACCAGCGCGGCATAGCCGTTGGCGTGGTAATTGCCGGTATCCCAGTTCGGATTCGGAATTTCCTCGGGCAACAGGGCATAGATGACGATGCGGTACATGCGCGGGTCGCGATAAAGCGCGCGAATCTGCGCCACCGTATCGATCACCGCGCCGCTGCCGGTCCCACCGGCCAGACCACAACAGACGTGGAAGGTCACGCTGGCATCGGCGCCGGTGCTGAGCTCGCCGGCGAGTTGCTTGAGCTGATCCTTGAACTGGCGCGCCTTGCAGGCGAAGAGAAAGCGCCCGAGCCGGCGTTTCTGGCCGCCCAGGGTCTCCCCGACGATGCTGCTCAGAATGTCTTTCCATTGGTCACGGCTGCCGATCCAGGGCTGGATATTCGGGTGACCGCTGAGATTGTCGAGAATCTGGTTGAGGTTCCCGCCGGTGATCAGGAGCTGACTGCGGGTGGCCAGTTGCACGCTTTCCCCAAGAATACGCCAGGTGGCGTCGTCGATGGCCATCATCTCCTTGCTCGAATCGACATACAGATAGCGCAGCCTGACCTGATCGGGCTCGCTGCCGCGGTATTCCTGAAAGACGTTCTTGCGCAGGGCGCGGAGGATTTTGCCCCCGGTGCCGCCCAGACCGATGATCAGGTGGTTCTTCATAGCCGATTCTCAGGGTTGAACAGGGCACAGGTGGCAGAGTGTCCGCGCGGGACCTGCCTGGCTGCTGCGCGATTATGGGCCAAGCGCCGGTGATTCGTCATGCGTCCTTGCCCGAGGCTCCCGGCGTCGCTATGATCACTGACCATGTTGTGTAGCCGCAGTTCGACTGTCCGCTGCGTTCATCGGTATCCGTCACGGCCGAACCGGACTGTTGGGATCATTGATTTTTCGGAGGTAACCCATGGCCGAACAGACCGTCCGCACCGGCAAATGCACCAACTTCGGAAATTGCACCCTGGCCGACACCGGGGTCGACATCAGCATCCCCGCGGGTGCCGCGCCGGTCTGCACGGAATGCGGCCGGGGCCTGATGGTGAGTCAACCCGGCAAGGACCGCTCCAAGCTGATCGGCGGTATCATCGCCCTGCTCGTGCTGGTGGCCATCGCCCTGGTGGCGATGAAATTCCTCTGGGGCTACCTGAGCCCCGCGGCCGCACCGGAACAACCGGCGCTCGCGATGCCGGCGCAACCGCCGACTCCTCGTGAGGAACCTGTGCTCCCTGTGCCCCCCCAAGCGGAACCCGTTGCGCCACCGCGTCCCCCTGCCGCGGCGGTTGATCCGAATATGGTCAAGCTCGCCGATTTTTGGATCGACCGGACTGAAGTGAGCGTCGGAGAATATCGGACCGCGTTCCCTGGTTACCAAGCCCCCAAAGGCTTCACCGACGATCTGCCGGTGGTGGATATCACCTGGGAGAACGCCCGTCGGTTCGCCGAAAAAAACGGCAACCGGTTGTGCCGCGAAAGCGAATGGCTCTTCGCCCTGGGTGATGAGTTAAGCGACCACGCCAAGGCCGCGCTGGGCGGCAGCACCATGGACAAGCCCCGCAGCGTCACCGATGACCGCGACAAGAATAGCCACGGTCTGCTCAACATGGTCGGCAATGTCAGCGAATGGGTGGACTCGGGAACCGATGAGGCCGCGTTCCTGGGCGGCTACTGGTATTGGGATCGGGAAGGCCGTCCGCTCGCCGATGTGAAGCGGGTGAATCGGCTCGGCACCAAAGGGACTTATCATCACTATATCGGATTCCGGACCTGCCGTGACGCCGATCCGGTCGTGAATTAGGTGGAGCACATGATGAAATCACTGAACTGCCGGCTATTGCTGCTCGTTGTCATCGGCCTGGTACCGGTTCTGCTTCAGTGGAGCCCCGCCGAGGCCCGCGGTCTCGCTGAAATCAGGAGCAGCGGGGTGATCAAAATCGGCATCCGGGAGGATATTCCGCCCATCCAATACCGGGACAAACGCGGAGAACTGGTGGGCATCGACCCGGATCTCGGGCGGGCACTGGCCGATGCGCTCGGCGTCAAACCGCAGTGGACCATTCTCCCCGGCGCGAAAGCCCGCGAAGAGTTGTTGCTCAAGCAGCAAGTGGATGTGGTGATCTCCAGCTTCTCCATTACCCGTGAACGGCTGGAGGTGATCGCCTTTTCAGACCCCTATTTCACGACCGGGTTGGCGGTCATGATCCGTGCCAAGGACCAGGATCGGATCAAGAGTTATAAGGATCTCACCGGGAAGACGGTCACGGCCACCCGCGGCAGTACGGGCGAACGGCTCATCACCGAACTGATGCCCGGTGCCAATTTTTTCCTGGTGACCGCGACCGCCGATACCTATGCCGCGCTCAGCGGCGGCAAGACGGATGCGCTCATCAACGACAAGGTGTTTCTCGACCACTATGCCTCCCAGCACCCCGGCCTGCTCGTCTTGGATGGCACCCTGTCAGCCGATCAGTATGGCATCGGGGTCAACAAGGCGGACACGGACCTGCTCGGCTTCATCAATGAGTTTCTGACGACGATCAAGGGCAACGGCACCCTGGCCCGAATCATCGGAAAATACTCCAAGTTCGATCCGAACATGGAGCCCGAACCGGTCAAGACAGAGACGCTGAGCACCTATGTCGTCAAACCCGGGGACACCCTGTCGCGAATCGCACTGGCGCTCTACAACGACCCGACACGCTGGCCCATCATCTATGCCGCCAATCGGGACACGGTGAAATACGCCAATGTTCTCAACGTCGGCGCGACACTGCGGATACCGTCATTGGAAAAATCGGCGGCGGCGGCCCCGGTGCCGCCCAATGATCCGGCCGCGGGCGATGAACTCAAGCGCAAGCTCAAAGAGGCGGAAGCGCTGTACAAGAACAACTATATCGACAAGCAGACCTATGAAGAGACCAAGAAGGAACTGCTGCGCAAGCATCTGATCGAGAGCCGTTAGGTAGAGCCTTCGCACCTGATATAGCTTTCGGACATGATTACCGGACGTAGGGGCGGGTTTTAAACCCGCCCCTAGCAGCCTGTCGGACTTAGCCCCTAGGATTAGGGTATGAGTCAACATCA
>JACDZJ010000013.1_pt1 | contig 91536 bp, 92 predicted proteins | sample 7365721 | NCBI WGS metagenome assembly JACDZJ01 (sample SAMN15143480, study PRJNA637477) | pond metagenome | biome: freshwater wetland ecosystem [ENVO:00000243]; feature: pond [ENVO:00000033]; material: pond water [ENVO:00002228]; isolation source: pond water containing pink berries ... | reverse complement strand
TGTGTAGACGGGTACTGCTGTATTTTATGCTACCTCATCAGTTTCGATCGCACCCAGCGGCGGGCGGGCGCGCCGGATTCTGCCTTTTCTGAGCACGCTGAAAGGGCTCGCGGCCCTGGACACCGCGAGCCGTCTGCTCACGCAGTTGCCCTGGCCGGTCGAGGATCTGAACCGCTTCGGCGCACCTTTGCAGCAATTGACGACCCAGATCAGCGAACGTCTGGAGAGCCAACTGCGGCCCCGGCTGGCGGGCGCACTGGAAACGGCTGGACTGGTCCCGCCGTCCGCGCGCGGTCGACTCGCGGCGCGGCGCCTTACGGATGCGATGGCCAACCTGATCCGCCGTCGTCAACACCTCAAGTTCAACGATGTCAGAGATTTGCTGAACCAGGACGCCTTGAGTCTGCCGGATTTGCGCTTGGCGGAGATCTGGGAAGGGGATCACCTCGGCCGTTTCGATGCCGCTGCCGCCCCTGCCCTGCCGGGTGTCTACCAACCCGGTGCCTTCTACGTGAAAGGGCTCCAGCGGCTCAGCGCCCCGCTGTTCGGGAGCCGCAACGGGCGCTGCCTGCTACGCCTGGCGGTGCTGCCGGGGTTGGCGGCCTGGGCGGCCATCGAGGTCACCCGCCTCGTGTGGAAACTCTTTACACCCTTCGATCTGTACCCCGCACTGACCGGCGCCTGGCCGGTGCTGCTCCTGGGGGCGGCCCTGAGTGCGACGGTCAACACCCGGCGGGGTCGTGTCGCGGCCGTGCTGACGTGGCGCTTGGCAACGGGATTGATCCGCTTTCTGTTCATTACCGGGCTGCCGCGGTTCCTGCGCTGGCCTCCGGTCGTCTGGTTTCTGACGCGGCGCCTGGTGCGCACCCTGCTCGATCGCTTGCTCGCCCCGCTGGCCCTGGGTCTGCTGCCCCTTCTGCCGGTGGCCGCGCTCTGGTCACTGGCCATGCCGCAGGCACCCGGAGTCACGGCCTGGCTGCCGGTGCTGGCGCTGGCCTACGCGTTCGGCACCCTGCTGCGTGATACCCCGGCGGGCCGACGGCGGCTCGACGATCTGGTGACCGGTTGGCGCCGGTTCCTGGATTTGTTGCGTCAGGAGCGCCTGGCCGGCCTGATCGCGCCGGTGATGGAGTTCTTCAAGCAGGCGACCCGGGCGCTGACCGAGGGTCTGCACCGCATCCGCACCCGGCTCAGCCCACGTCTGGAGGAGCGTCCGGGAACCAGCGTGCTCAAGGCCCTGGCCGCACTGCCCTGGGCCTTCTGCGAGGCGGTGGTCGAGTTTTATGTGGTGGTCTTGATTGAGCCGCAAACCAATCCGATCAAACACTTTCCGGTCGTCACCCTGGGCCATAAGTTGATGTTGCCCTTTCTGCCGGCCCTGAGCAGCGGGCTTTTCGCCGCAACCTCGCCCCTGCTGCCGGACCCGCTCGCGGTGTCACTGGTGGCGGTCACCGTGTTCCTGCTGCCCGGGCTTTTCGGTTTTCTCTTTTGGGAATTGAAAGAGAATTGGCGGCTCTATGGTTCCAATCGGGGAGCCGTCGGCACCGATCCGGTGCCGGCGGCTCGCCTGGGCGATCATGGCGAGACGGTCGCCGCACTGGTGCGGCGCGGTTTTCATGGCGGCGGCCTGCCCAAGGCGTTCGACCGACTACGTCAGGCGCTGGACCGCCAGGTTCGTGAAGAGACTCCGAATCCTCATGAACTGCGCCGCCTCCTGCGCCGCCTCGACGACTATCGCGCCCTGCTCGCCCGCTTCGCTGAACGGGAACTGGGGGGGCCGTTACGCGAGGCGTGCGGCGGCGGTCTGAATGCGGTGATTATCGAGGCACCAAGGATCGCGACCCAGTCGGTGGTGTTTCATGCCCGGCTGCTCCCGGCCAACGCGGCCCTGCCGGTAACATTGACATTGCGTTTGACGCCGGGTGAGCAGGACCTGGTCTGCGCCCTGATCGGTGATGGCCCCATGGACACCTTGAGCGCGGATTGCCGGGACCAGATCGCCGCGGCGGTGCGCTGGTTCGTGCGACGGTGCGGGGCCCAGGTGCCGGAGACGGGCATCAGCTTGAACGAGATCCGATGCACGCATTGAATAGATCGATTTGACGCATCGGTTACTCAACGATCTGAGAGGAATGAACGTTGCGGTTACAATTCCCACGACTCCTGATCAACCCGTAGCGAGGACACACCATGCAGAGACGTGATTTCCTGAAGACGGCCGGGATCGGCGCCGCGGCAGCGGGCCTGGCACAGCCGGCGCGAGCCGAGACGCCGATCATCAAATGGCGCTTGGCTTCCAGCTTCCCGAAAAGTCTGGACACCATCTATGGCGGTGCCGAAACCATGGCGAAGCGCGTGGCGGAACTGACCGATGGCCGCTTTGAGATCCGGGTCTTCGCCGGCGGGGAACTGGTCCCGGCGCTGGGCGTGCTGGATGCGGTGCAGCAGGGTACGGTGGAATGCGGGCACACCGCATCCTATTATTATTTCGGAAAGAATAAGGCACTGGCGCTGGAAACCACCCTGCCCTTCGGGCTCAACACGCGCCAACTCACCGCCTGGACCTGGTTTGGCGGCGGGATGGATTTATTGCGCGCCATGTTTGCCGATTACAATATCATCAATTTTCCGGGCGGCAGTACGGGCGCCCAGATGGGCGGCTGGTATCGCAAGGAGATCAAATCAGTCAAGGATATCGAGGGGTTGAAGATCCGTATTCCAGGGTTCGGAGCGGAGATTTTTTCGCGTATGGGCGCCGTGCCGCAATCATTGCCCGGCGGCGAGATCTATCCGGCACTGGAGCGCGGTGCCATTGATGCGGCCGAATGGACGGTACCCTACGATGACGAGAAGCTCGGGTTCTACAAGGTCGCGAAATATTACTACTATCCAGGCTGGTGGGAACCAGGAACGCAGTTGGTCTTTTATGTAAACAAAGACCAGTGGGCCGCCCTGCCCCCGGCCTACCAGGCGGCTTTTCAGTCCGCGGCCGCGGAGGCGCATTTGCTGATGCTGGCCGCCTATGACGCCAAAAACCCGCCGGCCCTGCAGCGACTCCAGCAGAACGGCGCGGTGATCAAACGCTTCCCGGACGACGTCTTGCTGAAAGCCTATGAGATCGCACAGGCGGTCTTTGCGGAGGAGTCCGCCAAGAACCCGACCTTCAAGGGGCTTTATGACTCGATGTTCGCCTTTCAGCAGACCTCGGACGTCTGGTGGGGGGTGGCGGAGTCGTCCATGACCAACTTCCTGGCCGCGATGCGGCGGAAGAAGTAGCGGGTACGGCTTTAGACGATTTCCGACAATTTGGATACCGGTCAGTGTAGGTGCGACTTCAGTCGCACCTGCGTCCGAGTCGGTGCGACTGAAGTCGCATCGACATCCGAGCCGATGGTGGGTGGTATCCGGTGTTCCGGAAATCACCTTAATCATCGTTCCGGCCATAAGAAAAGATGCGTGTCGCCACTCACGCTCAGCGATCGTCGGCCCCGAGCCGGTATCGCGAGATATCGCTTTTGCGCAATGAGCTGTCATAGGTATCCCAATGCTCAGCATCATCATCCTGAGTCTGCTGTTGGTCGGACAGCGACTCCCACACGGTATCCCCGTCCGACGCACTCTGCACCCCGCACGCCCGCCGCAAGCGCTCCAGGATATCCAGGGCCAGTCGATTCGCGCCCCGCTTCTCGTAGTAGCCGGCGATCTCCAGCAATCGGCTTTGGGCCGCGCGCGTTTCGTCACTGGCCGGCCGCAGCGCCGTGATACGCAGAAACCGATCCGCGGCCAAATGCAAGCGCCCCTGCCCATACAATTGCTCGGCCGTGCGTAACAGCAGATCGCGGTGGACACCGTCGTGCTCACCCTCACCGGCGTCGTGCCCGGCGGCGACCGGCGCTGACCGCGGCACCGCTTGAGCGGTCGCGAGTCGCGGCTCGGACTGCTCATCGGTGGCCAGGATCTGCCCAATCAAGGTCGCGATGACCTCCAGCAGTGCAAGGTCGGCCCTGGCGGAACGGGCGCTGTTGAGCAGCCGATGCGCTGCCAGCACGCCAACAGGGAGATGAGCGCAGACGATCGGCACCGCGAGGAACGCGATCTGCTCAGGCAAGGCGTCGCGCGCCGTGGCGCGCGCCAGGTAGTCGGGTTCATCGTGGATATTGGCAACGAGCGCGGCCTCGCCGGTCTGAAACACGCGTCCGGACATGCCCTCGCCGATCCGATAATGACCCCGTTCCAGCTCGGCCGGGGTCATGCCGTGGGCATAACGGATGTAGATGGTGCCGGCCTCAGGGTCGGCCAGCAGCACCCGGCCGCGCATGAGGCCCGGCGCCCCCGCGAGGTGCCGCAAGATATCCTGAATGCGTGACTCGGCGGCATCGCCGCGGGAGACGATACGGGAAATCTGCTGGAGCACCAGCAGATCGCCTTCTGGCGGGCTGTCGATAGCGGTTGAATCCACGGGCACGCTCCGGATGCAAAAATGACATAACGGTGACTTACATATTAAAAGGCAAGAACGGGGCCATGAACGAAATCGCGCCGATCGGATGTCACTCAAATGGCAAACATGGCCTCCAAATCGTGTCGGGAGTATGCTTTGAAGGCGAGCAGTGTATTGGTCTTCTCCAACCCGTCGATCTGCAGTAAGTGGTTGGTGACCAGTTCCGCGAGCTGATCGTTACGTTCGACGCGGACGATCGCGATCAGGTCGTAGTTGCCGCTGACCGAGAACACCTCGGAGATCTCGTCGCGACCCGCGAGGCATTCCGCGACGGCGTTGACCTTGTGTCGTTCGACGTTGATCAAAATGATGGCAGTCAGCATGGTGCTTGCTCCGGGCCAGAGGATGAATCGAACATTCAGTGTATAACAGGTCCCGCGCTAAGGTTGGCCCACTGGAAATATCCCTTCAAAATCTGGACTGTCAAGCAGACTGGAGCCGCCGTCCTGATCAGGGATGGTAATCTGCGTGGGGTTGCCGGCGTCAGCGGGTGCGTCCAATCCCCAACTCACCAACTCGGGGAAGATGACGATGAGGGCCACCATCAGGATCTGAATGCCCAGGAAGGGCACCGCCCCCCAGTAGATTTCGGTGGTGCGGACCGCCGGCGGGGCAACCGAGCGCAGATAGAAAAGTGCAAACCCGAATGGCGGATGCATGAAACTGGTCTGCAGGTTGACCCCGATCAGCACCCCGAACCACACCAGGTCGATGCCGAGCTTCTCGGCGACCGGAGCCAGCAGCGGCAGGATGATGAATGCAATCTCGAAAAAATCCAGGAAGAACGCCAGCAGAAAGACCAGAATATTGACAAAGATCAGGAATCCCATGACTCCGCCCGGCAGACCGGTCAGGAGATGCTCCACCCACAGGTCGCCGTTCACCGCGCGGAACGTCAGACTGAAAACACTTGAGCCGATCAGGATAAAGACGACGAAACTGGTGATCTTGGCCGTACTCGCCATGGACTGCACCAGCACGTCCCGGTTGAGTCGACCCTTGGCGCGCGCCAGCAGGAGCGCGCCCACCGCACCCATGGCCCCGCCTTCGGTGGGGGTCGCCCAACCGATGAAGATGGTCCCGAGCACCAGGAAGATCAGCGCCAGGGGCGGAATCAGCGCCACGACCACGCGCAGGGCCAAGGCACGACCATGCAGGGTGCGCGCGGCGGGCGGCAAGGGCGGGAGCGCCGCGGGACGCACCAGGGTATTCCCGAAGATGTAAAGGGTGTAAAGCCCGGTTAGCAGAAGCCCTGGAATCAGCGCTCCTTTATACATGTCCCCGACCGAGCGGCCGAGCACATCGGCCATGATGATCAGGACCAGCGAGGGCGGGATGATCTGTGCCAGGGTTCCGCTCGCCGCGATCACCCCCGCCGCCAATGGCCGATGGTAGCCATAGCGCAGCATGATGGGCAGCGAGATCAATCCCATGGCGATGACTGAGGCCGCCACGACGCCGGTGGTGGCCGCCAGCAGAGCGCCGACGAAAATGACCGCATAGGCCAGCCCACCACGGACCCCGCCGAAGATTTGGCCGACGGTATCCAGCAGGTCCTCGGCCATGCCGCTGCGCTCGAGGATCAGACCCATGAAGGTGAAGAAGGGCACCGCGAGCAGGATCTCGTTACGCATGATGCCGAACACCCGATCCGGGAGTGCCTGCAGGAGTGCCGGGGTCAGCAGCCCGAGCGCGATCCCGATCAGACCGAACACCAACCCGACCGCGGCTAGTGCGAAGGCGACGGGATAGCCGCTGAGCAGGAACAGCACGAGCGCCGAGAACATCACCGGGGCCAGGTTGATGGCCAGCCAGGCTTCCATCTCAGCGTCCCTCGGCGACAGCCGGCAGCGGCCGCAGCCCCAGCAGCGCGGCGACACCCTTGATGATCTCCGACAGGCCCTGGGCCGCAAGCAGGCTGAAGGCGATCGGGATCGCGAGTTTCATCGGCCACCACCAGAGTCCCCCCGGGTTGAACGACGACTCGTTCTGATGGAAGGACAGCAGGAAGTAACCCCAGGCGTTCCAGACGATCAACAGACAGACCGGGAGCAGAAACAGCAGTCCGCCCATCACGTCGATCCAAACCCGGGCACGGGGCGGCAAACGGGTATAAAGGATGTCCACGCGCACGTGGCCCTGCTCCTGGAGCGTCCAGGGGGCACAGAGCAGGAAGATCAAGCCGAACATGAACCACTGGCCCTCGATCATGGCGTTCGAACCCCAATCGAGCAGATAGCGCAGCGTAGCGGTGAGCGCGGAGAGGCAGACGCAGACCAGCACCAGCCAGGTGGCGGCGCGCCCGATGCGGCGGTTCAGCGTGTCGATAGCCGTCGAGAGGCGCAACAAGGCGTGCATCCTGGGATCCACTCCGGTGACTGAATGACCTGATGCAACAGTAACAGAGGCTCGGGCGGGCACCAAGCGGACCGGATCATGGCGACCCTGCGTGATCGCGCCGCACCCATGCCGTTGGGTCAGATCCACCAGGTCATGACCCAGGAGCTCGGGTCCCAGTGGGATAAGCAGTTTCGCCGCTTCGACTTTACGCCGGTGGCGGCGGCCTCCATCGGCCAGGTTCACCGGGCGGAGACCCGTGACGGTCGACAGCTGGCTCTGAAGGTTCAGTTTCCTGGGGTCCGTGAGAGCATCGACAGCGATATCGATAACCTGGCGTTCCTGGGCCGAACCTTCGGCGTGATTCCACAGGGAATGGACCCCGTGGCCATGATCGACGAGGCGCGCCGCCAACTGCATCGGGAGGCCGATTACGGGGCCGAAGCGGATTCAATGGAGGCCTATGCGGCCCTGGTGGGCGACGACCCGGACTTTCTGGTGCCGCGCGTCCATCGGGACCTGTCGACGACGCGCGTGCTGGCCATGGACTTTGCCGACGGCATCCCGATAGACCAGTTGGCCGAGCGCACTTACCGCCACGGCGAACGGGACCGGGCCGCCACCCTCCTCGCCCGGCTGATGATGCGGGAGTTATTCGAGTCTGCATCGGGGTGCTCAGGCGCTGGGTTATCTGGCCGCCGACGCCGCGCCGGATCAAGCCGACGCCTTGTTGGGGCTGATGCTGATGTCCGGGGAACCGCTACGTCATCAAGGTCCGTACGACTTCGGTAGTTCCGACCTTTTCGAGCGGGTCTTCGACCGCGGGCGGGCATTGTTCCTCGCCGACACATTCAATCAACTACCCGATCCGGCCACGCTCTTTTTGCACCGCAAATTCATGGGCACCTTCATGCTGTGCCGCCGATTGCGGGCCAAAGTCGACCTGGGCGGGATCTTGGCAGCCTATTTATAGACTCCGCAGGATGGGGAGGACGCCAGCTTCAGCGCGGAGTTTTCACTGTTGAAAGCGAAATAGCCCGCACCATCTTCCCGCTGCCGCTGGACTTGATCGAGCCACTACTGCGACGCGGCCAGTCGGGAGGGTAACGCGATCTTTCGCGGCCTCGGCCGGGGGTCATACCCACTACGATTATCCGGACAGCGGCCCGGCCCCAAGCCCAATTTCTGCAAGGCTGTGCTTGAGGGTCGCCGCGGAGGCGTGAAGGTCCGCAAGTTCCGACTCGTTCAACGGGATCGGCAGACGCTCCCCGGCCCCGCCGCCGCCGATCGCAACTGGAATGCTGAGGCACACGTCCTGAATCCCGTACTCGCCGTGCAGCCGCACGCTCACCGGCAGGACACTGCCCTGGTCCGACTGGATGGTGCGCACCAGATGGGCAATGACGAGCCCGATGGCCCAGTTGGTGTAGCCCTTACGCTCGATGATCGCGTAGGCGGCGCGCTTCACCTGGGTAAGGATATGATCCAGCACCGCCGGGTCGTAGGGCTTGCCGCAGATCCGGTGACCGACGATGGGGGTGCCGCCGATGTTCGCCTGGCTCCAGGCCGCAACCTCAGAGTCGCCGTGTTCACCCAGGATGACGGCATGGACCGAACGCGGATCCACGTTGTAATACTCGGCGAGCAGTGAGCGGGTCCGGGTGGTATCGAGCATGGTGCCGGTCCCGATGACCCGCTGGTCCGGCCGGGTACTCAGGTGCTGCATCGTAAAGGTCAGCACGTCCACTGGGTTGCTCGCGATCAGCAAGATGGCATCCGGTGCATGCCGGTCCAGTTGCTCCGCGATGGCGCGAAAAACAACGGCGTTGCGGTTCAGCAGTGAGAGGCGGTCTTCGCCGGGCTTCTGACCCACGCCGGCCGTGATGACGATGATCTGCGCCTGCGCCAGATCCGCGTAATCCCCGGCCCGTACCCGCTGGCGCCCGACATAACCCTGCGCATGCATCAGGTCCATGGCCTCCCCTTCCGCGCGCCGCCGGTCCAGATCCACCAGGACCAATTCGTCGGCAATGCGCTGCTGAAACAGGGCATAGGCGGCCGCCATCCCGACCTGCCCGGTGCCAATGATCCCCACGGTCCGCCGGTTCGACATGCTGGTCTCCCCCTCTTGGTCTGGAATACAGGACAGTCTTTCTCAGTTTAGGCAATCTCAGGTTTTCCCACCGCTTATCAACCGCGTCTGGTCTTCCGCTCGAGCGCGTCACCGACGATCACTTGCTGTCGCCCGCGCTGTTGGCCCTTCCAGCCGATCCCCCAACAGCCGCCGCACGACCACGTAGAAGATCGGCACGAACAGGACCCCCAGCACGGTAGCGCCGACCATCCCCCCCATGACGCCGGTACCGATGGCATGGCGGCTGTTGGCGCCGGCACCGCTGGAGATGACGAGCGGGGTGACACCCAGAATGAAGGCGATGGAGGTCATGAGGATGGGCCGCAGACGCAGTCGGCACGCCTCCAGCGTTGCCTCCAGAACGCTCTTGCCCGCCTGGCGCGCGGTGTTGGCAAACTCGATGATGAGAATGGCGTTCTTGGCCGAGAGACCGATGACGGCGATGAGCCCGACTTTGAAATAAACGTCGTTCTCCAAGCCTCGCAACCAGGTGAAACTCAGGGCTCCCAAGACACCCAGAGGCACCACCAGCATCACCGCCGCCGGCACCGACCAGCTCTCGTAGAGCGCGGCCAGGGCCAGGAACACCACCAGCAACGACAGTGCAAAGAGGATCGGTGCCTGCTGACCGGAGATCAGCTCCTGCAAGGATGAGCCGGACCACTCATAACCGATGCCCTGGGGCAAGTCGCGTTGGACGATCCCCTGCATAGCCATCATCGCCTGACCGGATGAGTGACCGGGTGCTGGACTGCCGTTGATCTGGATCGCCTCAAAGCCGTTGTAGTGGTCGATCGCCGGCGGGGCCGTGGTCCAGCCGGCAGTGACGACGCTGGTCAAGGGCACCATGGCGTCGGCCCCTCCCCGCGTGCTGGGAATGTAGTAGCGGCCCAGATCCTCCGGGCGACCGCGAAAAGCGGCATCGGCTTGGAGCAGGACCTTGAGCACCCGCCCCTGGTAGTTGAAATCATTGGCGTAGACCGGCGCCAGCATGAGCTGGATCGCACCATAGATGTCCGCCAGGGGCAACCCCATGGCCTGCGCCTGAATCCGGTCCACGGTGAACTGCACCTGCGGACCGTCTTCCAGTTGATTGGGACGCACGCCAGTGAGCACCGGGTCTTTGGCGGCGGCCCCAAGCAAGACATTGCGCGCCTGCATCAACTGCGCATGGCCCAGACCGGCGCGATCCTCCAGACGAAAGTCGAAGCCGCCGAAGCGTCCGAGTCCGCGCACGGTTGGCATATTGACGACGAAAATACGTGCCTCTTTGACCGCCTGCAAGGCCGCATTGGCGGCCGGAATGAAGGCTTTGATCTGTTCGGACGGCCGTGTGCGCAGACTCCAATCCTTGAGTCGGATGAAGCCCAGGCCGACGTTCTCGCCCTGCCCGACGAAGCTGAATCCGGCCACCATGAGCACCCGATCCACCGCCGGGTTCCGCTTGAGAATCGACTCCATCCCGGTGAGCACCGCGCCGGTGCGCTGCATCGTGGCCCCCGGCGGCAACTGGATGATGGCGAAGGCATAGCCCTGGTCCTCTTCCGGCAGGAAGCTGGTCGGTAGCCGCGCGTAGAGATACCCGGCGAGAACCACCAGCGCGATGAAGACGACGATCCAGCGCGGAGTGTGACGGATGGCTTGGCCGACCCGCCGCAGATAGGCGCCCGCCACCCAGCCATAGCCGCGGTTGAAGCCGCGCAGGAACCAGTTCGGGGTATGCACCGGCCGCAGCAGGGTGGCACACAGGGCGGGGGTGAAGCTCAGGGCCATGAGCGCCGAGATGCCCATGGAGATGGCAATGGTGAGTGCGAACTGACGGTAGATGACCCCCACGCTGCCGCCCACCAGCGCCATGGGAATGAAGACCGCCGCCAGCACCAGGGTCATGGCGATGACCGCCCCGGTGATCTGATCCATGGCCTTACGTGCCGCCTCCTTGGGTGAAAGCCCCTCCTCGCTCATCAGCCGTTCGACGTTCTCCACCACCACGATGGCGTCATCCACCACCAGACCGATCGCCAGCACCAGACCAAACAGGCTCAGCACGTTGATCGAGAAGCCGGCCAGGTACATCCCGGCGAAGGCCCCGGTGATGGCGACCGGCACGACCAGGGTCGGGATCAGCGTGGCGCGCAGGTTCTGCAGGAACAGCAGGATGACCAGAAAGACCAGGACCACCGCCTCCAACAGGGTCTTGACCACTTCCTGGATCGAGATCCGCACGAACTGGGTACTGTCATAAGGCGTGATCCAACTGACTCCAGCCGGCAGATAGCCGATCAGTTCGTCCATCTTGACCCGGATGGCCGCGGCGACATCCAGTGCATTGGCTTCCGGGGCGAGTTGGATGGCGAAGCCCGCTACCGCGTCCTCACCCAGGCGCACCCGACGGCCAAAGGACTCGGCACCCAGCGCAATGCGCGCGACCTCGGCAAGACGCAGGTTACTGCCGTCGGCGTCGGCGCGCAGGATGATGTCGCCAAACTCCTCGGCGCTGGTGAAGCGGCTGGAGGCGCTCACCGAGGCCGTGAAGCCCTGCCCCGGCAGCGCCGGCTCGGCCCCGATGGCACCGGCGGCGACCTGGATGTTCTGGGCGCGTACCGCGTCCAGCACCGCCGCGGCACTCAGACCATGGCCGCGCAGCCGATCGGGGTCCAACCAGATGCGCATGGCATAGCCGGCGCCGAACTGCGTGGCCCCGCCGACCCCGGGCAGACGGCGAATCGGGTCCAGAACCTGAGCGGAGATCAGGTTGTCGAGCGCATTGCTGTCGATCGCGGGGTCGCTGGACTTGAGCGCCACCACCATCAAGAAATCAGCATTGGATTTGGCCACCACGATGCCGTTCTGCACCACGTCCCGCGGCAGACGCGGCTCGGCCACGCTGAGACGATTCTGCACCTGGACTTGGGCAATATCGGGGTCGGTACCAGTCTGAAAGGTGAGCGTGATCGTGGCCGCACCCACCGAACGCGAGGTCGAATCGAAATAGAGCAGGTTATCCACCCCGGTCAACTGCTGCTCGATGACCGAGGTGACCGTCTTCTCGACGACCTCCGCACTCGCCCCCGGATAATTGGCGGTAATACTGATCTGGGGCGGCGCAATCGGCGGATAGGCCGAGACCGGCAGCTTGAAGATGGCGACGGTGCCGCTCAGGGTGATCAGGATCGCAATGACCCAGGCGAAGATCGGACGGTCGATAAAGAAACGTGGCACTGCGCTACCCTTTGGGACCGGCCGCCGGCGCGCCCGGCCCGACCGCGGGTCCAGTCATCGGCGCCACCTTGGCCAGCGCGTTCGGCTTGACCTTTTGCAGCCCGGCAACGATCACCTGATCGCCGTCCTTCAAGTCGCCGGTCAGTATCCAGTCGGTACGGGTCATACCGTGGGTGTCCACCCGGCGCTGCTGCACGGTACTTTCTGCATCGACCACCATGACATAGGCTCCCCGCAGATCGCGCGCCAAGGCGGCCTGGGGCAGGACGAAGGCGTGCTCCAAGGCGCCGGCAGTCAGGCGCAGGTTAACGAACATTCCGGGCAACAGCGCCTTGTCCGGGTTCGGAAGCGTCGCCCGCAGGGACAGCGCTCCAGTGTTCGGGTCTACCGCCAGATCGGAGAAATCGAGTGACCCGGGGGAACCCGCAGGCGTGCCGTCCGGCGACAGGACCTGCACCTGGAACTTGGACGCCGACCGGGGACCCGCCATGCCCGCGGGCGTAACAGCCTGCTGCAACGCGATGACCTGCTGCATCGACAGACCGAAATTGACATAGATCGGATCGATGTGCTCCACCATGGTCAGGGGGGTTACCTCGCCCTCCCCCACCAACGCACCCTCGGTCACCAGCGCGCGCCCGGCTCGGCCGGCGATGGGCGCGGTGACCGTGGCATAACCCAGGTCCAGGCGAGCCATCTCCACGTTGGCCCGCGCCTGCTTGACCGCCGCGGCGGTGGTGCGCTCAGCCGCCTGGGCGGTGTCGAGATCCTGCTGGGAGAGCGTCTTGCGCTCCCGCAGGTCCATGTAGCGTTTGGCCGTCAGCGCTGCATTGGCGGCATCCGCCTCGGCTCTGGCCAGCGCGGCCTCTTCGGCGCGCAACCGGGCCTCCAGACGAGCCGGATCGATGCGGAACAGGACCTGACCCCGCTGCACGTCCGTCCCCTCCGTATAGACCCGTTCGAGCACGATGCCGGCGACCCGCGCCCGCACCTGAGCCGTACGGGTCGCGGCCAGCCGACCGACCAGATCGCGGGTGATCGGTACGGTTTCGGCCTTGGCCACCAGGACCGACACCTCCGGCGTAGGCGGTGCCGCACCTGGACCGCCGCCGGGTCCTGGTGCCGAACCGGTCGGCTTATCGCAGCCAACCAGCATCAGTGAGACAACCGCAATGAGCGCCAGCGAGCGCCGCATGGACATCATGAACAGACTCCGAACCGATAAAGGAGACGATCCGCAGACCGTCCCCCAGGCGGGATTCGTCATCTCGCGTTACCGCGCGTGTTGAATGCGACCTTCCAACGCTCCTCACCCCCGGCGGTCGGAATTGCGGTCAGTTCCAGGGTGCCGACCTCACTGACCGCGGCCTGGAGCCGCACCGGGACCACATCGCCGGCATTGCGGCCTTCGGCGGGCAGTTCGGTTTGGATCTCTTCCATTTCCAGCAATTCGTCCACCGGCCAATCCTGGAACAGGTCGCCGACCTGATCGTCGCGGCGCACATTGGAACCGAAGAATCGGAACCGCACCGGCTCGCCCACCACCAGACCGAATTCCTGGTGCGGGCTCACCGACGCCGAGCCTTCTTCCAGGCCGAAGGGGACCAGGCACAGGGCATGGATCTCGGGCTCCAGGCCGGGGATGGCCGGTGCGGCCGCCTCGACCCCGACGTAATAGGCATGCGAGGTGCCGCCGCGGATGCGTACCCCGCCGTGGTGGCGGGCGTGGGCATAGAAAGCGGCACCGCGGGCCACCGCCAGGTCGAGGTCGCGCGCGCTCAAGAGACGGGCCGGCGGGGCCCCTTCCGCCTCCAGCCAGGCGTTGATGATTCTCAGGACCCGATCCTGCAGCAGGTTCGGCTTGAGGACGCCGCCGTTGAACAGGATGGCCGTCGGATGCAGGAAGCTAGCCCCGATGACGGACGCCGCAAAGCCGGCCAAATCCAGGGTCGCGCCAGCCTGACGGGCCAGGAAAGCGGCCAGGTGACGGGTCACCGCGGGATCCTGGGCATAGGGCAGGCCGACCTGGGTCAGGGCACTGCGCGCACGCGTTGTTGGTCGACTGGTTGCCGGCACGTCCGGAAAGAAACCCTCGACCAGGGTCCTGGCCACGTCGTCACGGGTCAGTTCGGTGCGAACGGTACCGCCGATCAGACGCGCACCACGACTTGGCACCACGACCGGGACGGCACCAAGATCCGGATCGCCAAGCAACGCTTCCTTGGCCTGACGACACCCGTGGGTCAGGGCCTGGAACTGCCAACGGTCCAATTCCACCCCTTCTGCCTGAAGTTTGGTACGCACCAGGTGGGCCAGCGTCAGATCCATGTTGTCGCCGCCCAGCAAGATGTGGTCGCCGACCGCAATGCGGGTCAGCTCCAGTGCCCCCTGATTCTCGGTAACCGCGATCAACGACAGGTCGGTGGTACCGCCACCGACATCGACCACCAGGATGATGTCCCCAACCCTGACCTGGCCGCGCCAATCACCGTGGCTGTCGTTGACCCAACTGTAGAGCGCCGCCTGAGGCTCCTCCAGCAGGACCAGATTGGCGATACCGACAGCCCGCGCCGCTTCGGCGGTCAATTCACGGGCCGCCGGGTCGAAAGACGCGGGAACCGTGACCGTGACTTCCTGGACCCCCAGGGGATCCTGGGGGTGGTTGAGGTTCCAGGCTTCACGCAGGTGTACCAGATAGTGAACACTGGCCTGAAAGGGTGAGACCTTGGGTACCTCGTCCGGAGCACCGTCAGGGAGGATCGCGGCGCGGCGATCCAGATCCGGATGGCAAAGCCAACTCTTGGCGCTGGAGACCAGCCTGATCGGCGTCGTGGCACCCTGGGCACGCGCCAGTTCGCCGCCAATCCGGCTCGGATCGCTGGTCCAGGGTAGCATCAGATCGGTCGGCCTGAACTCGTCCGGATGAGGTAAATAAAGAAATGAAGGCAGCAGCGGCTTGGGCATCACCGAGCCGGGGGCGGTGAGTTGAGGCACAGGTAAGACGGCCTCGACCAAATGGTCCTCATGACTCTCCTGCGAGTCGATGTAGGCCAGGGCACAATGGGTCGTCCCCAGGTCGATGCCAATGGAATAACGGCCGGCACTCACAGTTCAACCTCCGCCGCTGCCAAGATGGTCAGGTCGTGCCCGCTCGCCACTTGGGGCAGACGTAGCTCGGCCATGCGCCAGCCGCGGTGGACCAAGGTACCGCGGAAGGGCGGCTCACCAACCACCTGGCCGGTCAGACGCACCGCGGTCGGGTCGAAGCCCGGCTCCAGCAGCACCCGCGCACCCTCGGCCTCGGCGCGCACTGGGACAATCGTCATATACTCATCGAGCACCTTGCGGCAGCCCTGGTGCACGACGCGGGTCGCCGCACCAACTTGTTGGTCCGAAAAATCACCGACATTCTGTTGTAGAAAATCGATCAGGCGACCCTCTTTCTGGAGCAATCCAAGTAACAGCAATGCCGCATCGGGGAGTGCATGATCCAAGGTCGCCGCCGGGACCGTCGTCTGGCGCGGCAGCTTGGCCCCACGGTTGAATGCGCGGGCATACTCCGCGTCCCACAGTGCACGACCGAAGACCAGGAGGGCAATGGCGATGCGCCGGATGACCCGGCCGGTCCACTTGGCGGCGACGATAAGCCGTGCAACAAAAGTCATTTTTTGATCAGGCATTGGGGGAGTCCTCATGGATGCCGGAAGGTGCGGCACCAGTCGGCCGCGGCAGGCTGTCCATGGTACCGCGCCCGCCCGCTCGGCTCGACTCCCGTGTGAGGATTCCGCGGGCCGGGCAGCTCCGCAATCGATAAAATGACCGGCCGTCGATCCTGGATAATTACACAAGGGCACGCGTCGTGCGCCCTTTTTTTGAAAGAGGACTCTATCGATGCAATCTGACCGAGCCGATGGCCCCTTGGACGTGAGTACGGAGGAGCGCCACGCGATGATCGCGGTGGCCGCTTACTACCTGGCGGAGCAGCGCGGATTTCCCGGCAGCGGTGCGCTCGACGATTGGATCAATGCCGAACGCCACATTGACCACATGATCGAGCGGATGCGCAACAATGGCGCCACCCGCCGGACGCTGGAGCGGGTGGGGTTGCGCAACGCTCTCCACCTGTGGGGCCAGGATAGCGACTAGCGGTTGCCCTTGCTGGTGCGAGACCGACCTGGCGATCGGCGTTGTTTTGACCAACGCCCGCTATGTCGAGATCGGCGGCAACCAACCGGGTGTATCAGAATCGCGATTCAGCATTGGCTCAACCGCATCCGTCCGGCAGATCGGAAGGCTGCGCGCAATTTTCCGAGAATCGGGCTGCAGAGACACTTGGAGTCATGGGGGGCATGCGAGGTCAGTAAAATTCAAAATCTGTGACTCAAGAGGTGTCGGCTACCGGCCGTCCGATTTTGTCTTGGGGGGTTCCCCGATTCATTAAAAAAAGAGATTTCGCGGCCACTGCCGCGGTACTAGAAGAATACTAAATAAATACTAAAGAAATACTAGAGCGTCAACCGAAGAAAAAAAGTTCAATTTTAACAGTTTGTTACAGAAAAATTTCCGATTCTTCCGTGGGAAAGAGGACGGCATTCCGTGGGAAAGAGGACGGGGTATCGTGGGAAAAAGGACGGCGTTTACGGGGAAAAAGGACGGTGGTCCGGGGGAAAGTGGACGGTGGTGCTGTGGATAAGTGACTGGTCCCAAAGCGATTGCTCCGTGGGAAAAAGGGCGGAGGTCGTTGGGCGGATGACGGCGTTGGATGTTTGGACGCTGCGGTGCGGACCCGGGTCATGAGGTCCTGCGAAGGTTGAATCGCGACGGCATCTGAACGGCGCTGGTGACTGGATCATGCGGCTGGTTCGAGGCTCGAAACAACGAAGCCACTGTTTTTAGAATTTATCAATTCTATTGTAAGGAAACAGACAAGGACTTTGTCGAATCGTGTACACCTTGCTTGGTTGATCTAATGATCGCGAGGCTGTCGGGTGAGTCTACGCCTGCGCGTTGTGTTGCTCCGTGGGAAAAAGGACGGCTTAAGGGAAAGACAAAGCAAGCAGTTTGAGGGGGTATCTCTGGCGGATACGCGTGTAATTCGTGGGAAAACGGACGGAGCTTGAGGCCGGTGAGATCAGGGGTGTGGGTTCGGTCTGTCGTCAGTGGCTTTAGTGGGAAAAGGGACGGGCTGGCGGGACCAATGAACGGGTTAGTAAGTCGCGTAACACTTTGAAAGAAAAGTCGTCTTCGTCTTTGTCTCTGCAATGGAGTGACGTTCGGGCGTCAGTGAGTGGCGCAAGGCCACCCGGCAGATCCGCCAGGCCGTGTGGAAGCCACCGTGCGCAAGTCACCGTGCGCAAGAGTGAGTCGCTCAGACGACGGACGATAGTTTCGTGGGAAAGTAGACGGTGCTTTGTTGGCGATGCCAAAGAGTTCCGTGGGAAACGAGACGGTGCTGTCCGGCGGCGAGAATCATGGCACTGGTTCAGTTCAACTCCTTGTCAGGTCGAACTGAACCGGTGCCGGAATCGTCATCTTCGGAAAAAAACGTGACTTCAAGTATCCAGGGTGTCTTGCGGCCGGTTCCGGAGATGGCGAAAGCGTTGAGAAACTGAAGGTCCTTGAGCTTCTGGAGTTGCGGTATCGCCTCGCGTTTGCGGTCACGTAACTCACCGAAAGCGCCGATGCTGGCAAAGAACTCCGGAAGCGGGATCGAGAAGGTCTGGTTGCTGCGCTGACTCGCGAGTGACCGGTGCATCGCTTTGCCGAGAGGCGACAACTGCCGACGGATGTCGAAGTCCAGGAAGGTTCGGTACTCTTCCAGCCATTGCGATACCAATGGATGAAACTGCACGTAATAGCAGGCATCCTCAGCGGTTGCGATGTACTCGATGAAGATCAGTTGGATGGGTTTGCCGTGCAGGGCGTCGGCGCCCTTGGGTTTCTGGAATTTCAGCGTGATCGCTGCCAGGTTCTCCATACTTTCACGGCGCTTGGAGATGGCCCGGCCGCCCCATCCCTTCCGGGGAGTGTAGCCCTGAATGACTGACTCGAGCTGAGACACCAGGCAATACAAGGCGTGAACACGTACCTGATTGCCCGGTGCAAGCCCGCTCATGGTCACGGTTGGCGGAGCTGGGATCGGCAGACGGTCGGCCGGTCCGCTCATGCCCTGTTGCCGCATGTTCATCAAGCCAAACAGTGTGTCCTCGTCGTAAACAGTCAGCGCTGGACCGGCTTTGAATACGCCGCCGCCGTCCCACCGAGACTCAAGGGCAATCCAGTCGCTTGCCGCGGCTAACTCCCTGGCTGTGCTGCGCTGCACGGGCGGAAAAAGCGGAAGACGCGTCAGGGGTGTTGGATATTCAGCCGATGGGAAGAGTTCGAATTGCTCCACGCCGCGCTCACGCAGAAAGTGCTCCAAACGGGCGTTAGCCTGGGCGATGATTTTTTGTGCCGGCGCACCGTTACCGGGTCGACGTGACCGGTGACTCTTCGGTGCCGGTGGGACAACGGCGTCCGCCGATGAGGGAGGGGCTTGCTTGGCGGCACGTTCGCGCACCTGGCGCTCGATACGTTCCAGAGTCCGCTTTAGATCCACGGGCGCGCCGTCTGATGGCTCGTCAAGCATGATAAACAAAAAATCTCGAAATTTCAGTGTATAAGATAGACATTAACAGATGGTTTCGTCAAGCCTGGATTGGCCAAAATAGAGGAAAATGTTCTAATTAGGCCAAATCTGTTAACAGAGAAAAAGGCATGCGTGCGAAGCGATCGATCGAGGATTTGCTGAACCGGATCCAAGGCGTGCGAGAGCAGCTCAAAGACTACAATCTGGCTCCCGATCATGTGAAATGCGACACCCGCCTTTACGCGATGCGCGAAGCGGCGGAACTGATTGGTCGGAGTGATCAGACGATCCGGGATGCAGAGGCCGACGGTCGGCTGGCTACTCCGGAAATCGGGCCGAACGGGAAACGGATTGGCTATACGCTCGCGCAGATTAATGATGCACGTGATGTTTTGGGTACCCGACTGAAGCGGGCAACTGACGAGGAGCCGGTGGTTATTGGATGCCAATCTTTCAAGGGTGGGTCCGGTAAGACCACGACCGCGGTACACCTGACGCAGTATCTTGCGCGACAAGGTCTCAGGGTTTTGTTGGTTGATTGCGACCCGCAGGCGTCGGCCACCGCAATTTTCGGCTATGTCCCGGAGGCTGACCTCAGTCCGGACGAAACACTTCTGCCGTTTCTTGAGGGGGATCGTGACGACTTGGTCTACTCGGTGAGGGCAACCTATTTTGACGGCGTCTATTTGGTGCCGTCCAATCTTCATCTCTATCGGTCCGAGTACACCCTGGCCTCAGGCACTGCGAAGCTTGATCGGCTTAAAGAGGGAATCGACACCATCGCGGCGGGTTTCGATGTGGTAGTGATCGACCCTCCCCCCTCGCTTGGCATGATCAGCTTGAACGCGCTCTACGCCAGCAATGCGCTGATCATCCCGATGTCTCTTGGTTTGCTGGATTTTTACAGCACGGTATCTTTTGTCCAGATGCTCAACGAGACCTTGGGCATGATTGAGCAGCGGGTAGGGATTGTCCGCTCGAAATTCGTCAAAGTGCTGATGACGCGCGTGAACGAGGGGAAGCCTGTGCACATTCAGTTAGCCGATCATCTCCAGGCGAGTTTCGGGACCTACCTGATGAAGGCGCGAATGCACGACTCAGCGGCGGTGGACAACGCGGGCGTCATGATGAGGACAGTCTATGAACTCGAGAAGACGTCCGCGAATCGGAAGACGTTGATCCGGGCAACGATGTTATTCGATTTGGTAAACGCCGAGATTCTGAGTCTGATTCGAGCGACTTGGCCAAGTCACCATAAGGCGTTACGGGCGCAGGGCCTAATGTAATTTTCTGGTGGAGAGTCAATGATGGCAGCGAAAGGGTCAACAGGTGAGATGTTCAAGGCGTTGGCGAAAAGAACAGACGTCGACGGGGGAGACGCTCAGGTCCCGGAGCAGGTTCCGCCGTTGCGGGCTCAACAGTCCGGGTCTTCGATAGGAATACTTGCGGGACGCGAGGGAGCGATTTGGGAGGTCTCATCCGGCAAGAAGGTGACACGGGTGGTGCGGCGCGTCGATCCGAATCGGTGCCGAATCTGGACGCGGCACAATCGTCGTTACGATCTTCTTTCGCCCGAGTCTTGTGCGGATCTCATTGAGGGTTTCAGGCAACAAGGGGGACAAGAATTTCCTGCAATTGTACGACGGGTGACGGACGGCATGCCGTTCGATTATGAGGTGATCTCTGGGGCACGACGGCACTGGACAGCCCGATTCCTGAAGTACGAGTTTTTGGTTGAAGAGCGTGAACTGAACGATCTGGAGGCGTTCCGTCTCTCAGACGTAGAGAATCGACATCGGGAGGATCTGAGTGATTATGAGCGGGCAGTAGACTACCTTCAGGCGCTGGATCTTTATTATGAAGGGAGCCAGAAGCAGATGGCGATGAACCTTGAACGCTCTGAGGGCTGGCTGAGTCGCTATTTGGATCTGGCGAGGTTGGACCCGGTTATTCTGGAGGCAGTACGCGATGTTCGGGAGGTTACCGTCAACCAGGCGCGGGTGATCAAGCCGTTGCTGGTCGGCAAGACGCGTGCAGTGGTGCTGGAAAAGGCGAGGGAGTTTGCGGGGCTAGCTGAAAAATCAGGTGCCCAGGAAGTGTTTCGTGCGCTCACCCAGGTTGCTGTGGAGCCGAAGGTGGCGAGGAGTACCGCAACACTGGCGACGGTAGCGGCGAAGGATACCGGAAAGATTTTGGTCGTGGCGCGTCGCCATGGACGAGGGGGGTTGTTGGTTCAGATTGACGAACGATCCGGGGCTAGCAAGGAAGAAGTATTGGATGCGCTCAAGGATTTGGTAGAGCGACACTACGCGCCAGGAAAACGAGTCTAGGCGTCTTTTTGGATGCAATTGTCAACTGACAATTTTGATATAACACTATGAATACATTTAAAAAAGTTGCTTAATTTCCAGATTTTTCCTGATCCGTAACGCGACAGTGGCCGGTGATCCACGACGATGTCTTGCGCCATGAAAGATTCAACAACGTCATTGCCGCCTGCCAATCTACCGGAAACCAAATCTTACTCGCCTGAAAAATGGGGCTTGATCTGGAGACCTTGAGCGGATCGACCTCGCGTACGATTTCTATTCCCATGCCCCCCCAAGGTGCGCATACAATCGCGCTGCAACCGGCGAGATCGGTAGCGCGTGCGTGGATTTCTATCCTGGTCGTTCCCGAAAATCTGCGCGCCCACCGTCCGGTTGAACAAGGCACCATGATGTCCCATGGTCGCACAATAACTGATCAACCCTGTCGGGAGATAATTCATGTCGAATGGCAAGACAGTTTCGCGAAAATTTTCCCTCACGCGAACAGACTTCTGGATCTTCGTTTTCATGCTGGCGCTTGCGATCCTCGGCGCGGCGGTGTCGCAAGCCGTGGAGACCGGTGGTCGGTACTACTGGCTCGCCCTCGTGTTGATTTATGCGGCGATCAGTATCACCAGAACTTACCTCCGCGCGCGCGATCAAGCGCAATCACTGTGGAGCATGGTCGGCACCCAGGTCCTGCACTGGGTCGGGGTACTGGTCGCGATCAATATCATTCTCCTGTTCGAGTCTGCCGGCGTATCCGATCGAGGCCCCGCCGCAGATTATTCTCTGTTGGTTCTCGCCTTGAGTTGTTACTTGGCCGGGGTTCACTTCGACTGGACCTTCATGCTGCTGGGCGGCATGCTCGCCGTGATTGCAGTGGGACTAGGGTACCTTGACCAGTTCTCGATTTACCTGGTAACCATCCCGTTGGCGCTCCTGGCCACCTGGATCGTTTATAAGCGGAATTTGGCATCGGGCGGTTAGCAGCCGTGATGGCGATGACTCGGCGATGGTTGCGTGGTCGTGGGTTGTCTCAGCCTTCTTGCTTACTCAGTATTCGATGTAGGCACAGTCGCTAGCGCCGGTTGTCCCCAACAGACCCTGGTATCACATTGGGCTAAATTGAAAGCACGGCCGGGTGGGGGGGGGCTGCGAATTGTAGTCCGATCGGTCTGCGGCATTACCAGTTTGACCGGGGTCGCTGCCGGACCCCGGTTGGCTGGCTCAGGCTGACCGGATAGGTAGGGTACTGTTCTCATCGTGGCAGGGAAGGGGGCATCGCATCCAACTATCCATTTGCCGCTGTCGATCTTTCCAGGTCCCGCCAGTCTACGAGGAGCTGCTGCAGACTCGAAATTCGGTCGCGCGAACAGGGTTGCATGTATCGATCGTCTTATGGTGAATCGCAACCGCTGAGAATGCGAAAAACCTATTATTTACATAAATAGTACTAGTAGGAAATTCGGTGAACCTGTTATTGATGCGCCGCGATCGGCTCGATGACCGCTTTGCAATCGCAATCGCGTTTTCACAGCGATTAGGGCTGCATAATGACAGCGATTCGTGCTAGCCTAAGCAAGGGTCGGTGTTGCTGGCCTGTTCACCAAACGCTTTCGGAGGTTTTTTATGCAGACGAGTCGTTACGGCTATTTTCGACGCTTAGTGCATGCGGCTATCGCCCTGTCCGGGCTCGGCTTGCTTGGCGTTGGCATGCTCTTCTATTTTTTCGGCTTCCAAGGGCTTGAAGCCCAGTTCGGGAAGGAAACCACCAGTATGCTCTATATGTATCATAAGAGTTTCGGGTTGGTGGTCTTGGTCCTGGCCTTATTCATCTTTTTCATGCGCAAACGCGGGGGGGTTCCGCCCTACGACCCGCCGTTGGCGATGTTGCTGCGTTTGCCAAGCAAGCTGATTCACTGGCTGATGATCCTGGCGTTGATCGTCATGCCGATTCTTGGGCTGATCGGTACGATCGCCGGCGGATATCCAGTGGTGTTCTTTGACTGGTCCTTACCTCAACTGGTCAGCGAGAACAAGGCGTTGAGTGAGCAATTCTTCCATTACCACATGGTGGTGGGTTGGGTGTTGCTCGGCCTGGTTGCGATCCACCTCGCCGCAGCCTATCTGCATGGCGCGATCGCGCATGACAAGGTCAATTCCAGGATGAGCCTCTTTTAGAGACTGTCCGTAGCGCGCGCTGTCCAGGCGGGCTCACCAAGAGCCCGCCTGAAATACAGGGAAGTCATTAGCGTCTTCCTAAACTGGTCCAGTAGGGGACGGCGTATCGTCGTACAATTCGAGTCTAGGGCAGCGACTGGTTCTCTCCGTGACTCTGCCTCACTCGGACCCGCTCTCTCGAACCGATCGACCCTCCCGCTTGCGTGGTAGCTCCAGGCCGTTGTGTTGCGCATGGCCTTCGCGAGGCTTGGACCTGTGGTTATCGAGAGATGCGGACATTTTCTTGGCAATAGCCGAATTGCGATCATTCGTCCATGAACCAAAATGAAGAACTTGCCCGCGCCTGGAGCCTATTCCTGTCGCGGGTCCTCCCGTTTTCCGATGTTGCCACCGCGGATCTGCCACTGGCGCGCCTGCTCAGACTCTCGTTGTTCCAGGTCGCGGTGGGTATGGCTGTCGTCCTGCTAAATGGCACCCTCAATCGCGTCATGGTGGTTGAAATGGATGTGCCGGCCTGGCTGGTCGCCTTGATGGTGTCCTTGCCGCTGGTATTCGCCCCGTTACGTGCACTGATCGGGCATCGGTCGGATTACCACCACTCTGCGTTCGGGTTGCGGCGGGTGCCGTATCTGTGGATGGGAACACTCCTGCAGTTCGGTGGCTTCGCGTTTATGCCTTTCGCGTTAGTCCTCCTGGCAGACGAGAGTAATCAGCTGCAGGTTCTTGGCGAGGTGTTCGGCGCCTTGGCATTTCTCTTGGTTGGCGCGGGATTGCACACCACACAGACCGCCGGGTTGGCACTGGCGACCGACCTGGCGCCTGAGCACACCCGCCCGCGTGTGGTCGCTTTGCTCTATGTCACGCTGTTGCTCGGCATGGTCTTTTGCGCGCTGCTATTCGGTTGGTTATTAGCTGATTTCAATGAGGGAAAACTGATTCAGGTCCTCCAGGGTGCGGCGCTCGCTACCATCTTCCTCAACATCATCGCCTTGTGGAAACAGGAAGTGATCGACCTGAAGCGTGCGGAGGCGCCGCCGGAGCGTCCGCGTTTCCGTGACGCATGGGGTGATTTTATGCAAGGGGGTCGTTCCAGTCGGTTGTTGTTCGCGGTGGGTCTGGGTACGGCGGGATTCAGCATGCAGGACATTCTGCTCGAACCTTTCGGTGGTCAGGTCCTGCACTTGAGTGTTTCACAGACCACGGCCCTGACAGCCATTCTCGCGGGAGGGACCTTGATCGCTTTCGTACTTGCTGGCCGGGTGCTCGGACGCGGAGGGGATCCGCATCGTGTCGCAACGCTTGGGGTACTGATCGGCGTCCTGGCGTTCGGTGCGGTCATCGCAGCCGCTGCGATGGATTCGACTTGGACCTTCCGCTTCGGGGCTGCGCTTATTGGCTTCGGGGGAGGCCTGTTCGCGGTGGGAACCTTGACCGCCGCGATGGGCTTAGCCGAGGGCGGACACAGTGGGCTCGCGCTCGGGGCCTGGGGTGCGGTGCAAGCAACCGCGGCAGGAGTCGCGATTGCCATCGGTGGTGCGCTTCGGGATCTGGTGGTCGTTATCGCAGGAAATGAGACGATCGGCGCGGAGATAAGCGCACCCGCTCTAGGTTATGGCGTTGTCTACGCTCTGGAAATCCTGTTGTTGCTTGCGACGCTTCCGGCGATCCTACCGCTCGCTTTGCGCCCAATGACACGCGCTGTCGCGAGCAAGACGCGGATCGGTCTGGATCAGATGCCCTAGCACCCGGCGGACTCTTCAATCTGCTCAGAGGATCAAGCGCGTTGGCGGCCCGCCGATGTAGATGACTACATCGGCGGTGTTGACGCTGAACTGGAAATGGTCAACTGTAGGGAACCTGAGGCGGGGACGGGCGTACGCTTAGGAGACCGTATTTCGCGTAGACGGAGGTGCTCTTGCAGCAGTTGCCGTCTGGAATACGACTAAGCGCTGGCTCTTGTGGATTGCCATGGTCAAAAACGAGATCGGCCCGCCAATCAAACCCGTTGTTACTGAAAATCAGTGACAAACAGGTCAGACAGACGGGCCGAGATGACGCTGGCTTTTTCAAGCCTTTGGTATAACCGTCGAAAAAGACGTTGTTCCTTGATACCTCAGACAGATCAACAAATCATCTGTGCGTCACAAGACCATCATCCGGATGGTCTCAATCAGTTCCAGTCGATCAGGCCCACGCCAGACCAGGCATAGACAGAACAACCATGTGAACCGCAATCGCGATTACGAGCACGGTGAGCAGCCACGGAATCAGCCAAGTGGAAGGATTGACAACCAGCCAGATCTTCCAATCGTCTTCCGGATTCTTCGGCTTTGCAATAGTGTCGGCCATTTGAGTTACCTATCGAGTATTCGGTTTAGAACCAGGGCTTGGATGCGAAAACGAGCAGGTGCGCAACGGCGGCCAGGCCGACGAATGCGGTATAGGTGATCTTGAACTGCTCGTGAAACTCTTTTGCCTGATCAGGGGTAAGCATGTCATTTACCTTGGTTTCGGCCGGTCTTGGCGCGGCCATCTTAGGTGCGGCCGGCTTTTGTTCGGCCATTCTTGGTTCCGCCATCGGGGCAGCCTCCGGTCGGGTCGCTTGACGTTGCCGCTTTGCCATTATGCTTCAATCATTGGCGCGGCGGATGCCGCCATTACCGATGCTATCAGCCAGCCGGAGCCGGTGCGACAACAGCGACAGGAACGACTTCCACGACAGGAGCCTTCTGATTGGTCCAGGCACGGCCGGGAATCGAGAAAGCGACCAAGTGGACGGCCAGAGCCAGAACAACCAAAGCCATGAAGATCGGCATCAGCCAAGTGGACGGGTTGACAACCAGCCAAATACGGTAGTCTTGTTCGCTGGGCTTGTAATCGAAGACATTAGGAAACATTTGATAGACCCTCTATTTCAGAACCAGGGCTTGGAAGCGAAGACCAACAGATGCGCAACGGCGGCCAAGCCGACGAATGCGGTATAGGTGATCTTGAACTGCTCGTGGAACTCTTTTGCCTGGTCAGGCGTCAGGTTTGCCATTGTCTGGCCTCCGTTGTGGACCGTTGAAAACCGTCTCCGGAAGTTCCGGTGGCGGGGTGATCGCGGCAGAGTCTGCCCCGAATCCTGTGAAGCCGGCTGGTGCCTGGCTTGCGAACCGTGTGAACATCGCGGTCCGATGGGTGTCATCTTAGCCTGACACGGGAGAATGTCAAGCGAAAGCTACACTCGCGATGAAAAAATCGTCCACGGCTGGCCCAGGCACAATAGAGCATCAAAAAAAGAACTATAAATCAATTAGACGGATGTGTTTTCTGAAATCGCTGTCGAGGGCGCCTGTCTCTTTTCGCTGGCTTCGCGGGGTGCTTCCGATCCGTGGCGATCCGAAATTTCAGGTTGATTGAGCGGTTGGTGACGGGGTGCCACCTCAAGCGGGGAGCGAAACGCAAGGAAGCGCTTCGGTACCTTGCGGGGACCTATCCCCTGATCCTCTTGGTGCACGACCATGAAGGATCAAGGGACGGTCACGAGAGCCCCTGTTAGCTCTAAAGTGGTTCGCGGCGCCGAAGTCCTTTCGGTGTTTTTCTGCCGCTAACCTCGGGAGGCGATTGCGCAATGCCCGTTGCGAGCATCGTCACAGCCACACTCCCGGGCCGCCATCACGGCGGCTCATCTCAGCCAAATCGGATCAAGCGAAGCCGCGTCCGGGCAGATTGATCGCATAGCTGTGAACAACCAAGGCGATGATCAGCACCGCGAACAGGATCGGCATGAGCCAGGTTGCGGGGTTGACGACCAGCCACATCTTCCAATCGTCATCGGGGTTTTTCGGCTTTGCAATGTTGTCGGCCATTTGAGTTACCTATTGAGTTTCAGATTAGAACCAGGGCTTGGAAGCGAAGACCAGCAGGTGCGCGACGGCGGCGAGACCGACGAACGCGGTGTAGGTCACCTTGAACTGCTCATGGAATTCTTTTGCTTGGTCTGGGGTCAGCATCTCATTCACCTTTGTTGCGGCCGGTTTAGGTGCGGCCATTTTGGGTGCGGCCGGTTTCATATCGGCCATTCTCGGTTCCGCCATCGGGTAGGCCTCCGTTCGGTTTTCTTTACGCTGCGGCTTTGCCATCAACTTTCAGTCAGTGGCGTCGCCGAGACGCAAAGAGCCGGTACGATCAGCCAGCCGGGGCCGGGGCTACAACGACTGCCGGAGCGACGACCGGGGCCGTGCCGGCGAAGCCGCGCCCAGGCAGGTTGATCGCATAGCTGTGAACGACAAGGGCGATCAGCAGCACGGCGAATAGGATCGGCATCAGCCACACGGACGGGTTGACAACCAGCCAAATGCGGTAATCTTGCTCGATCGGCTTGTAATCAAAGACATTAGGAAACATTTGATCGACCTTCTATTTCAGAACCAGGGCTTGGAAGCGAAGACCAGCAGATGCGCAACGGCGGCCAGGCCGACGAATGCGGTATAGGTGATCTTGAACTGCTCGTGGAACTCTTTTGCCTGTTCAGGCGTCAGGTTTGCCATGTGAGTGGCCTCCGTATTTGGCTATGAAAACCGTCGCTGATAATGGGGCAACGGGGCGATTTCGGCGCTCGCTATTGCGAAGCCAAACGTTCTGTAAGGCGGTTGGTGTCATTCCCAAGCTGCCGTCCAGACCGTGAGTGTCATCTTAGCCTGACAGATAGAAATGTCAAACGAAAATTACACATCGGATGAGTAGTGCCATAATGGGTTGCGCTGCCGTAGTGCCATAATACGGAAACGGCGGGCCGTCTGAAGTGTTAAGAGAATGACGCAATAGGGATTTGTAAAGGGGGTTTACGAATCGGTGCGGTGGTTGTCGCGGATCATCATGCCACGACGGAGCGGCGGGTCGGTTGTCTGGATCCCGTTCTTTTCTATCGGGTTCTTGTCGCCAGACCTTGATTCCGTCCGGTCGTCGGTGCACTGTATATCGATGTATATCCGTCGCACCCTCACCCGTTCGCTCCCTACCGGGGAGCATTACTACAGCCATCGTTTGGTGCGCAGCGAGCGGGTCGGGGGTCGGGTACGACAGGTGACGCTGTTGAATTTGGGCCAACATTTCGTTCTGAGTCCGGATCTGTGGCAGACCCTGTGTGGGCGCATTGAGGAGATCCTCGCCGGTCGGGTGGTCTCGACCGGACCTGGGTGCGATCAGGTCGTCGAGCGTGAGGCGCAGCGGCTGGCGGCACTGTTGCTGGCGCGTGAAGCGCGGTCACGGCCGCACGGTGACGACGGAGCCTTGGCGTCGGTCGAGGTCGCGTCCCTGGATCTGGTGCGGGCGCAGTCGGTGGGGGTCGAGCACGTCGCCTTGTGGGCCATTGGAAGGCTGGGATTGAGCGATCAACTGCGCAGACTGGGGATGCCGGAACGTCAGGTCGCGGCGGCGGCAGCAATGGTGGTGGCGCGTCTGGCGACTCCTGGAACGGCGCCCGGAGCGCTTGCGGCCTGGGGCGAGCGCAGTGCGATCGGCGAACTCCTCGGGATTGATGTCGCGGCCTTGACCCCCTGGGTGCTCTTTCGCGTAGAGGACAATCTGCTGAAATATCGCAGCGCCTTAGAGTCCCAGCTGTTTACGCGGGTGCTCGAACGCGTTCAAGAACCCGCGGCGGAGCCGATCTACGACCTGAGCCAGACCTGTCGTGGGGAGGCGCTGGGACGTGCGACCAAGGATTGGCCGCAGCACCCGACGGATTTGAGCCCTGATGGTCCTGGCGCGACGACCCTGGGGTTGGTGCTCGACCAGAGTGGTTTCATCCGTCGCTCTTTGAGTTTCCATCGTCAGGTTGTCGATGGATCATCGCTCGGCACGATGCTTGATCGGCTTGGTGCCCCTGTTGGTGCCTTGGTGGCAATCGATCGAAGCACGGCCGACGCGGTCAATCTCGCCTGGTTGAGGGCGCACGGATACCGCTATCTGGTGGTGGCGGGGGAGCGGGCCCCGGCGCTTTGTCGGGATTGTTCGACTCAGGTGCAGACGGTGCACGGCACACTGGAGCTGTACCGGGTGGCGAGCACGGATGGGCCGGAGGTGTTTCTGTATTCCCATGCCCCGGACCTCCAGGCCAAGGAAGACGCGCTCGTCGCGCGTCGAACCCTGCGCCTTGAGGCGGGCCTGGCGCGTCTTGCTGCCGGTCTTGCCACGCCCGGGGGGGACCGGGGCCTGGACCTGCTCAACGCACGCATCCTGCGATTGCAGGAGCGCAGCGGTGCGATCGGCCGGCATTATCGAATCACGCTCACCACGGATGCGAGCGGCGCCGATGCGGTCGGATTGTCGTGGGAGCGTCAGCCGAGCGCCGCTGACCCGCGTGTCCGGGCGGCAGTTTACTGTCTGCGCAGCAGCGAGAATGCGTGGGATGCGCAGCAGTTGTTCCGTGCTTATCGCGCGCTGACCGGGCGGGAGGCGGTGTTCAGCAGCCTGACTCCCGTGCTCGGTGCACCGTGGGCCGAGCGGCGAGGCGAGACCTGTGGCGCCGCCGATCTGTTTGTTTCAGTGTTGGCCTACCAAGTCGTGCAGATCATTCGTCATCACCTTATGCTCAAGGGTCGCGACCTGAGTTGGCAAGCCTTGCGCGAGACCCTCGCGGGTCAGTGCCGGGTGACCGCGAGCATTCGCCACGGGGACGGGCGCACGCTGCACATCCGCAAGGCGACCCGGGCGGACCCGGACCAGTTGGCGATCTACGAGGCCCTCGGCATCGATCCCGCTCCCGGCGGTGTGCAGGAGACGCTCATCTAGCCCGACCCGCGCGGCGGGTGGGGGTCGGGGGTCGGAGGGCCGTCAGGCCGGCGGTGTCAGGCCAAAATGGCGAAACAGGTACATGAGTGTGCCGATGATGGCGAGGGCGATCACCGCGATCTTGATCATGTAGAACATAAAGGAGGCGGCGGAGGCGACGAATGGCGGCGACGGGGTAGCGTTGACGGCGCTCGACATCTGGTCCTCGGGGCGGGCTCCCGGAGCGCCCAAGGTGTAAGGGTCGATACCCGTGACGCGGAATGACTCGAGGGTCGCGTCATCCGAGTCCTTATCGAGCACCATGAATTCGGTACCCAAGCCAAGCCCTTGGTTGGCTGCAAAGGCCAGGGCGAAGGACTCCAGGTTCTCGGCCTCGCCTTGCTGTTCCCACGCGGCTGGGCGATCCGGCCAGGTTCTTTTTGCCGCAAATCTCATGAAAAACTCCTCTTAAGTTCAGGTCGGCGCCAGCGGCGCCTCGGCATGGATGTCGGGCGGGAACTGCGTCCGGATAGGCCGGTGGTGCGTACCCCGCCGTGCGTGATCGGTAGCGCCTGCCGCCCGGCAGGGTCGACCAGGGCAACCGATTGCTTGGGTCGCTCCTTACAGGTCGGCCCGGCTGTCGATGCGGCTTTCCGCAACGTCGCGCAGGACTCCCTTGATGATGTCCCGGCACTGGTCTTCGCGCTCATACACCTTGCCGCGTCGTGCGGCGCTGAAAAACCGTGCCAGTTCGCGTTGCTGTTGGGCGGTCAGTGCCTCGGAAAAGCCTTTGACAGGGAGGTCTTTGTCAGGAACCTTATCCGGTGCCTCCTCGTCGGCGGCCTGACGTCCATGCGCCCAGTTCATGGCGCGGGCGCTGTACAGGATGATGCGATCGAGCAGGACGAACGGGAACCGGGGGTTGGAGACCGGGCCCACCGTAAAACGCTGGGTACCGTGGGCCTTTTCAATGTCGAGCTTGGCCAGGGCGGTTCCCCCCATGAGGCCCAGCATGCCGCCCGCCGCGGCTCCGAGGAAGGCCGCCGCACCCAGCGAGCTCCCGGCCGCCACGAGATCGATGGCGGCTCCGGAGGCGGCCCCGGTGGCCATACCCACCATGGCGAGTTGGCGCTTGGAAATGCCCAGTGTCTTGTTGACGTCCTCTGAGAGCAGATCACGACCGAGGATCGAGTCCGCCGACACATTCCAGACGTTGTGGTGAAAATTGGCGCGGATCTGTTCCTGGGCCTTGATCTCCAGGGTGCGTAAGCCGTCTTCGAAGGCGGCCATCACCTCGGCCTTGACCTGGTCCCGCCCGCTCTGGAAGACGAGCTTGTTATTCTTGACGGATTCGGTGTAGCGGAAGGCCAGGGCCTCCCGCAGCAGGTCCAGGATGGTGGTGGCGGCCTGATCGGTGCGTCGCTCCCAGTCCCGCTCGAAGGCGTCGATGGTCTGCTCCAGGCGTTGCTCCCAGCGCTGATCGATGCTTTTGAGCGCATTGAGGAGCTTGATGCGCTCGGCGTAGGTCGCCCGGTGGGCGTTGAACTCGCGAACCGAATTGAATCCTTTGCTCAGGGTGTTCTGCCACTGCTCCAGGTGACGGCTCTGCCTGGTCAGGTTGTTGAGGATCGCCATGCGCGGGCGCGCGGTGAGGCGCAATAATTCGATTTCGACGCGGTCTTTCTCTTTGATGCGTTTGGAGCCGTCGACCACCAGGATGATGCCGGCCCCGGCCGCGACCGGTTCGAGCAAGGCGCAGTCGTGGGCGAAGAGCGGATTGTTCCGGTGGGCCGACACGAAGGCCGCGGCCAAATCCGACTGGCCCCCGTGGAGTTGGAACCATTCCAGGATCGCACTGGGGTTTTGAAAGCCCGGGGTATCGATGAACTCGATGACGATCTGGCCATCGATGACGACCGGGTAGACATCGGACTCGGTCGTGGTTCCGGCCCGCTTGTCGATTGCGATGCGGTCGTTCTCGGTCAGCGTTGCGACGACCGAGGACTTGCCCGCATTGGGGTGGCCCATGATGGCCAGTCTGGGAATCTCGAGCACCATCATGCTCCTCCTGCGTCACTCGCCGGGACCAGCATCTCCAGCCGCAGGTAGGGATCCGCGAGTTGGTCGATCTTGCGCTGCCAATCGATGAAGTCGAAGGTTCGCACCGGTGGTAGCGCATCGTCGTCCTGGGGGTCGCCGACCAGGGCAAGCAGGATCTGCGCCTGGGTGCCGGCGGCCGCGCGCAGCTCGCGCAGGAAGCCCAGATTCTCGGTGATCGGCGGTTGGGACCCATCCATGATGATGGCGACCCGCGCCGGCGGCGCTTGCCAGCGCTGTTCGGCGACCCAGTTCACGACCCCGGCGGTCATCGCGCGGCCCGAACCGAACGACGCCGACGCGGCGACCCGCCAACCGGCCAGACGCGCGAGCAGTGAGGCCAGTCGGGGTCGATCCTGATCCTCGATGATCTCATCCACGTCCAGTTGAATCAGCAGCAGACAGGCGTCAGCGGCAATGCCGCCGGGAGCCGCGTCGCCGCTGGACGGCAGCGGCTTTGGTTCCCGGTCTGGAATGCGTTCGGGCTGCGGCTGGGGCTCAAACCCAGGTTCTGCCGTCGATGCCGGGTCCCGTTCGGACGCCGGCACAGCCTCAGGTTCGGGCTCAGGTTCCGCTTCAGCCTCGGGCTTGGGTTCCGGGTTAGCCTCAAGCTCGGGTTCCGACTCGGGATACGGGACCGGCACCCGTCCCTCCTTGGTGGACTCTGGTACTTGGGTCGCTCCAGGCGCCGGTGCAGGTTCCGGTATTGGCGAGGGAGCGACCGGTTGCTTCGGTGGGGTTGGCGAATCCGGCACCCGTGCCACGGGTTGCGCTTGCGTCTCCGCGCTCAGGGTCACTGCCGCGGCATCGGCCGGCGGTGCCGTCGGGCTTGAGGGCGACTTGGCCACAGGCGTCGGGGTCGCACTCCAGGCAATGGGTGTTGCCACCGGGCCGCGGTGGGCAATCGGTGCCGGGATGGGCATCTCCGGGCCGTGCCCGCTGCCGTGGGTGGCGGTCTCCACTGTCGGGGTGAGCAAGCGGGCGTAGAGTGCCTGGATACGGCCTTGAGTAAAGGGCAGCCGTTCAAGCAGGTGGCGTTGGGTGATGACAGACGCGGCGAGCAGCAACAGCCGCGGCAGTAGCCCATAAGTGAACACCGAGAGCACCAGGAACCAACGCCAGGAGCGTAGGTGCGAGGCGTCGAGCAGGAACAGGGGGTCCTTGAGGTTGATCCGCGAGCCGGCGATCTGGTCGAGCGTCGGATAGCCGACGCCCTCGCCAAAGAGCCAACCCCAGGGCCAGGCGAAGGTGCGAACCAGGTCGTAGATGAACTGCGGGCTCAGGTCCAGCGCGGATCCCCAGCCGAAGGCGAGATCGGTGAACCACTCGAGCGCAATGGTCGTCAGGATCACGCCGAGATTAAACGCCACCCCGAAAACCTGGGCCGGGATCAAGGCCGGCAGGTAAGAGACGGGGCCATAGAGCGCGTACTGTGAGCGCAGCCGTCCGATCTGCGCCGCGGACTGATCACGCAGCTCCCGCCTGCCGTGGCCGAGGCGCTGCTGTTGCAGCCAGCGGTTGATCCGCATGATCAGCGGTCGGATCAGCCGTCCCAACAGGGTGAGATCCTGTACCGTCCTGCCGACGGACCGTGAGCGACGGACCAGCCAGGCGCCCAATACCGTCGCGATCAGCAGTAACTGCACCACCACCAATAGAAAGATGTACCAGGTGACATTGATCGGTCGGTGGCCGTCATAGCTCAGCAGGGCAGATGCGGCGCCGACGCCGAGTAGGAACCCGACGGTGATCAAGGCCAGGGTAGCCAGTCGCTGCGCTTGTGCGAAGGTGCTGCCGGGCAACAGCAAACGCTGTTCCGGATCCTCCGCGGCGCGGCGGGCGCGCAGCCAATATAAGAGGCTGCGGCGTCGGTGCTCGGCGCTGTGCGGTTGCGCCGGGGCGACCGCCGGAGCAATTGCATCTAAATAGAGGGAGCGGTCGCGTTCGGTCAGCACCTGCCGTGCGGCTGGTTGTTCGCGCAGGGTCGATTCGTCGGCGCCAAGGTAATGTTCGAGGTCGATCAGGTCCGCGACCGTCCAGCGGTCCGCCCCGTCGTTCGCGGTCTCGTCCAGATCTTCCGGGAGGGGTGATGGCATCGGCTTCATGGCTCACAACTGTGGTGCCCGTCGGCGCTCAGCGCGGCGACGTGCCACCAAAGAAAGCCGCCGGGTTCGACGCTCAGGTCGAACCGAGGTCCGCCAGCACGCACGAGGCTGCCAAGCGCCCCGAGAGTGCCGCCATCGGCACCCCGGGCCCCGGATGGGTACTCCCCCCGGCCAGATACAACCCCGGTATCGCGCTCCGCGACCCCGGCCGGTTGAACGAGGCCATCCACCCGTGGGAGGCTCGGCCATAGAGCGCCCCCCCGGTGGCCGGAAACAGTCGGGCGAAGTCCGCCGGGGTGGTGACCAGGGTGCTCCCCGGCTCTCGCTGGATCTCGAGCCCGCAGCGGCTCAGGAGAGAGAAGGCGCGTTGCGCACATTGCTCGACCTCGGTCGGGGAGTAGGGGTGTGAGTCGCCGTTTGCCGGGGCATTGACCAGGCACAGGAGCCGTTCGGGAACGCCAGGCGTCCAATGATCGTGATCGTCGCGATCCTGGGCGCAAATGTAAACGGTCGGTTTCGTGGGCAGCCGCCCGGCGGTGAGAATCTCATCGAACTCTTGCCGGTAGGCATCCGAAAAAAAGACGCTATGCCGTACCAGCGGAAAGCCCGCGGTCGGCGCGACCAGATTCCAGGCCAGTGCCGACAACGAACGGGCCGACCGGCCGGCGGCGGGTACGGCACGGCGCACCGCGCTGCCGAGCTGCGCGGCGGGGAGCGCCTGCGCGTCCCCGTTGAACACGACCGCATCGGCAGTCAGTTCCTCGCCGCCAACGAGCTGAACACCGATCGCCCGTTTGCCTTTGACCAGGATCTGCGCCACCTCAGCCCCATAGCGTAGCCGCGTGCCCAGTCCGGTCGCCAGGTCGGCGAGGACCTGGGCGAGGCGGTGCATGCCGCCCTCCACCAACCAGACCCCCTCCTGCTCGACGTGGGCGATCAACATCAAGGTGGCAGGAGCGAGAAAGGGCGATGAGCCGCAGTATGTGGCATAGCGTCCGAACAACTGACGCAGTCGCGGGTCGGTGAAGCGCTTGGTCAGCACCGACCAGAGGGTGGCATAGGGGTTCATCTTCAACAGACCGCCGAGTCCGCCGCGACCCACGCGCCCCATCAGAACAGCCAGGGAGGGGCGAGAGCCACGGATGAAAGGGTCCCTCAAGGTTTGATAGATGCCCTGCGCCTCGGTGCAGAAGTCCAGGTACCGGCGGCCCTCGGCCGGACCGGCGAAGGCGGCGATCGCCTCTGCCGAACGGGCGCGGTCGGCAAACAAGTCCAGGCGGGTGCCATCCTCCCAGGCATGTCGGGCCAGGATCTCCGCCGGCTTGAGGGTCAGGTGATCCGTCAGTTGAGCCCCGGCGGCCGCGAACACTTCCTCGAAAACCCACCGCATGCTAAAGACCGTCGGACCGGCATCCAGCCGCGCCGTGCCCACGGGGACCTCCCGCATCTTGCCGCCGGGGGTCGGTGCCCGCTCACAGAGCGTCACCGCAACGCCGCGGGCCGCCAGTTCGATGGCACTCACCAGGCCGCCGATGCCGGCACCGACGACGATCACTTGTTTTGTTGATCTGAGATCTGTCATTGAAGGGAAATCCATTGACGCGCTCGGCGTGAATGTCTATTTTACATGACACACAAGAGTGTCAACCTACAAATACAACACTCGTTCAGACCCATCCCACAGAGGGGCTCGATCATGGATCCTACACAGCGTATCGAACAGGCGCTGGAAGCGGCAATTATCACCGCCCAGGGGCCGGGCTGTCCGCCCGGCTTCGCCCAGGCCCTGCGGTACGCGGTGTTTCCGGGCGGCGCCCGGGTGCGCCCGCGCCTCTGTCTGGCCGTCGCCTGGGCGTGCGGCGATACCGATCCGCAGACTTCGAACGCCGCTGCCACGGCCATCGAGCTCCTCCACTGCGCCTCCCTGGTCCATGACGACCTCCCGTGCTTCGATGACTCCACCTTGCGCCGCGGCCGGCCGTCGGTCCATTGCGCCTATGGAGAGCGCCTGGCGGTGCTGGCCGGGGATGCCCTGATCGTCCTCGCCTTCGAGGTTCTGGGCCGGCGCATCGAAGCGGCCCCGCTGCAGGTGAGCCGGGTCATGGCAACGGTTGCGCGGTGCACCGGCGCACCGGTCGGCATCTGTGCCGGTCAGGCTTGGGAGTGCGAGACCGAGGTGGACCTGGCTGATTATCACCGTGCCAAGACCGGATCGCTGTTTGTCGCGGCGACCGTGGCCGGGGCCGAGTCCGTTGGTGCGCCGACCGAGGCCTGGCGGCTGGTCGGCGAACGCCTGGGCGAAGCCTACCAGGTTGCGGATGACTTGGGCGATGCCGTCGTTTCGACCCGCGAAATGGGCAAGCCGCTGGGGCGTGACAGCTCGTTGGGACGGCCCAATGCGGTCCAGGAACTCGGCGTCGCCGGTGCCGTGCGACGACTCAAGGAACTGGTGGCCAGCGCGACCGATGCCATCCCGCCCTGCCAAGGCGCGGCCGCCCTCCAGGCCCTGATCGCCGGCGAGTCCCGGCGGATCTTGCCGGAAGAACTCGCGAGACTTGCGGCATGAGCTCATCAACTGTCCCGGTGAATGAGGATAACGCGGGGCCACCGGCCTTGCCGACCATGTCCATGCGTCTGCACCGCCGTTGGCTGATCCTGCGCAATCGCATCCTGGCTTCGCCGCGCTTCCAGCGTTTGGCCTCGGGCTTTCCGCTGACACGCCCGGTTGCCCGGCGACGCGCGCGCGCGCTCTTCGATTTGATTGCGGGATTTGTCTATTCGCAGATCCTGTTTGCCTGTATCGAACTGGGTCTCTTTGACCTGCTGGCCGACGGTCCCGTGCCGCTTGGCGAGTTGGCCAAACGCCTGGGCCTTCCCGAGCCGGCGGCGCTGCGTCTGCTCAAGTCGGCGGAATCCCTGGGTCTGGTCGAGCGCTGCGGGGCGGATCACTTCGGTCTGGGCGAACTGGGGGCGGCCCTGCGCGGTAATCCGGGGATCGCCGCAATGGTGCGCCATCATGCCATGCTGTACCGCGACCTGAGCGATCCCGTGGGGTTGCTGCGCGGCGCCCGCGCCACCGGCCTGGGTGCCTACTGGGCCTATGCGTCGACCGCTGAGCCGAATCAGTTGGCGACCAGCAGCATCGACGACTATACCGCCCTCATGGCCGACTCTCAGGGTCTGGTCGGCGGCGATATTCTCGACGCCTATCCGATGCGCGGGCATCGCTGTCTGCTGGATCTTGGCGGTGGCAATGGCACCTTCCTGGCCACGGCCGCGGCGCGCTGGCCACATCTGGAGCTGCGTCTCTTCGATTTGCCGTCGGTGGCCGAACAGGCCCGAGCCCGGTTCGCTCAAGCGGGGTTGACTGCGCGTTCACAGGCCATCGGCGGCGACCTGTTGCGCGATCCCCTGCCCACCGACGCGGACCTGATCTCTTTGGTGCGGGTCATCCATGACCATGATGACGCGCCGGCACAAGCGATTCTGACTGCCGCGCGACGAGCCCTCCCGCCCGATGGTGCCCTGATCCTGGCCGAGCCCATGTCCGATACCCCCGGCGCCGAGCCGATCGGTGAGGCTTACTTCGGTTTTTATCTGTTGGCCATGGGCAGCGGGCGCCCACGCACGTGCGCGGAATTGACGGCGATGCTCAAGCGCGCCGGTTTCGGCCGGGTGCAGGAGGTCGCGACGCGTCGACCGATGATGACGCGCCTCCTCGTCGCGCGCTGCTGACAAACCATGTGTCAATACCGGTTGACATTCGATGCAGTAAGGCTAGACTGACACCAGTTTCACGGTCGTCCCTGGCGGCTAGCGTTCCGACCCAAAAAGACTGAGCAACCAAGTGACTCTCACTACCACCGCCGTGGTCTTCGCGCAGCCCGGGCAACTCAGCCTGGAGTCGCTCGAACTCACGCCTCCCGGGGAGGAGGACGTGGTGGTCGAGATCGACTGGAGCGGGATCAGCACCGGGACCGAGCGCTTGCTCTGGACCGGTCGGATGCCGAGTTTCCCGGGGATGGGGTATCCCTTGGTGCCTGGTTATGAATCGGTCGGGCGGGTGACCGCGGCGGGAATCCGTTCGGGGCTGTCGGTCGGTGAGTCCGTGTTCGTGCCGGGTGCCAGTTGTTATGGCGCGGTGCGCGGCCTGTTCGGCGGCGCCGCGGCCCGCGTCGTCGTGCGCGGAGCGCGCGTGGTGTCGATCGCCGAGCGGATCAGCGAGCGCGGTGTGCTGCTGGCCTTGGCGGCGACCGCCTATCACGCGCTGTCGGCGCCCCAGGCGCTGCAGCCCCAGCTCATCGTCGGGCACGGCGTACTCGGGCGGCTCATCGCGCGCCTGACCGTGCTGCGGGGCGGTGAGCCGCCGGTGGTCTGGGAGACCGACGCGCAACGGGCCATGGGTGCCGAGGGCTATACCGTGATTCACCCGGATGCCGATCCCCGGCGTGACTACCGCGCCATCTATGACGTGAGCGGCGACGCGAAGCTTTTGGATCAGTTGATCGCCCGGCTGGCGCCGCAAGGCGAGGTCGTGCTTGCGGGCTTCTATAGCGAACCGTTGTCGTTCAGCTTTCCGCCGGCCTTCATGCGCGAGGCGCGGATCCGCGTGGCGGCCGAATGGCGCGAGCCCGACCTGCGTGCGGCTAAGCGTCTCGCCGAATCCGGCGAATTGTCGCTCGACGGCCTGATCACGCACCGTCATCCGGCGCATCAGGCAGCGGCTGCCTATCAAACGGCCTTTGGTGATCCGAATTGCCTCAAGATGATTCTCGATTGGAGGCGCAACGCATGACCATCCGCGACGGCCAGACCAACCCCGTGCTCGCCCAGCGTGACTCTGGGGAAGGCCACAGCGGCGGCAGCCGGCCCGCAAGCGCCGCGGTCGCGCTGCCGACGCCCTTGTCCGGGCGGCAGACCCAGATCATCGCAATCTATGGCAAGGGTGGGATCGGCAAGAGCTTCACACTTGCCAACCTCTCTTACATGATGGCCCAGCAAGGCAAGAAAGTCCTGCTGATCGGATGCGATCCCAAGAGCGATACCACCACCCTGCTGTTTGGTGGACGCGCTTGTCCGACCATCATCGAAACCTCTGCCGCGAAGAAAGCGGCTGGAGAACCGGTGCAGATCGGCGACGTCTGTTTCAAGCGCGACGGCGTCTTTGCCATGGAATTGGGTGGACCTGAGGTCGGTCGCGGTTGCGGCGGACGCGGCATCATCCATGGGTTCGAACTCCTCGACAGCCTGGGGTTCCACGAATGGGACTTCGACTATGTGCTGCTCGACTTCCTCGGCGATGTCGTGTGCGGTGGATTCGGTCTGCCGATTGCCCGTGACCTCTGTCAGAAGGTGATCGTCGTCGGGTCCAATGATCTGCAGTCACTGTATGTCGCCAACAATGTTTGCAGTGCGGTCGATTACTTCCGCAACCTGGGCGGCAACGTCGGGGTGGCCGGAATGGTCATCAATAAGGATGACGGGACCGGAGAGGCGCAGGCCTTCGCCGCGGCGGTCGGTATTCCGGTGCTTGGCTGTATTCCGGCCAACGAGGAGATTCGCCGTAAGAGTGCGAGCTATCAAATCGTCGGGCAGCCCGGCAGCACCTGGGGGCCTTTGTTTGAGGCACTCGCGCTGAATGTCGAGGAGTCCTTGCCGCAGCGGCCGACGCCACTGACCGCGGATGGCCTGCTTGATCTGTTCAAGAGTGAGGACGTCGGTCGCCATGTGGTCCTGGAGCCCGCGACCATCGAGGACATGCGCGGCAAGTCCTTTGTTTCCAAACCGTCGCTCGAAGTCATCTACGACGACGCCTGATTGCCGAACCGCAGCCGCGAGACGCCAGCGCCATGTCCGAGACCTTGACCGATTCCGTCGCGTTGACCGAGCCTGAGCACCCTCCGGGCGTGCCCGAGGGTCTCGGCGCGCGGATTGCGGACCTTGGTGTAAGCCGCGCGAGTTTACGTGTCTCCGCGATCAGGCTGCCTCAGGATGTGGCCAAAGCCTGTGATTCCGGTGCTCACGATCAGCCCCAGAGTATGTGCCCGGCCTTCGGGTCACTGCGCGTGGGGTTGCGGATGCGGCGTACGGCGACTGTGCTGGTCGGTTCCGCCTGCTGCGTCTACGGTTTGACGTTCACCGCACATTTCTATGGGGCGCGCCGCAGCGTCGGGTATGTGCCGTTCGACTCGGAGACATTGGTCACCGGCAAGCTCTTCGAAGACGTGCGTGAGGCCGCCTATGCGCTTGCCGACCCAGCGCATTATGATGCGGTGGTCATCATCAATTTATGCGTTCCCAGCGCGTCCGGTGTGCCGTTGCGGCTGCTGCCGCAATCGATCAACGGTGTCCGCATCATCGGGATCGATGTCCCCGGGTTCGGGGTGCCGACGCATGCCGAAGCCAAAGACGTACTCTCCGCGGCCATGTTGCGTCGTGCCCGTCAGGAAGCGGAACAGGGTCCGGTCCAGGCACCTCGCGGCGGGCGCTCGCAGCGGCCCACGGTCGCCCTCATCGGGGAAATGTTCCCCGTCGATCCGATGACCATCGGCATGTTACTCGAATCCCTGGGTCTGGCTGCCGGACCCGTGGTACCGACCCGCGAGTGGCGCGAACTCTATGGCGCCTTGGCCGGTGTCGCCGCCGCCGCGATCCACCCTCAGTACAGCGGGGTATGCAACGAATTTGCGGTGGCCGGCCGGCCAGTCGTCGGTTCTGCACCCGTTGGTTACGAGGGGACCGCCGCTTGGTTGGAGGCCATTGCCGCAGCCTGTGGGGTGTCGTCTACGGTACTGACCGCGGCAAAAAACCGCTGGCTGCCTGCGACGCGAGAGGCCATCAAAGGCGCGCCGATCAAGGGCCGCATTACCCTGTCCGGTTATGAAGGTTCAGAACTCATCGTCGGGCGCCTGCTGATCGAGAGCGGCGCCGACCTGCGGTACGTCGGGACGGCTTGCGGCCGCACCGAGTGGTCCAGAACCGATTGCGACTGGCTCGAGTCCAAGGGTGTGCGCGTTCAATACCGTGCCACCTTGGAGCAAGACCTGGCGGCAATGCGTGAGTTCTCTCCTGATGTCGTCATCGGGACCACGCCGGTCGTACAGCAGGCCAAAGAGCGGGCGATCCCCGCCTTGTACTTCACGAACCTGATCTCCGCGCGACCGCTGATGGGGCCGGCGGGTGCCGGTTCGCTGGCCCAAGTCATCAATGCCGCGTTGGCGAGCCGTTCGCGCTTTGATGCGATGGATGCCTTCTTCCGTCACTCCGATGGTTGTTTCCCATCGGATCGGGGAGCGCGTGCCGCCGCTGTCGCCACCGGGACGGGAGGCTGAGCCCATGTTGATTCAGGATCTCGATCGGGCGGGCGGTTACTGGGGAGCGGTATATGCGTTTGCCGCGATCGACGGACTGCAAGTGATCATTGATGGTCCGGTCGGTTGTGAAAACCTGCCCGTCACCGCGGTTCTCCACTATACCGACGGGTTGCCGCCTCACGCATTGCCGGTTGTCGTCACGGGGCTTGGAGAAGAGGAACTCGGCCAGAAAGGCACTGAGGCCGCGCTCCGCCGCGCCCATGCGACCTTGGATCCAGACAAGCCATCGGTGGTCGTGACCGGGTCCATCGCCGAGATGATCGGCGGCGGCGTGACGCCCAACGGAAAAAATATTCAGCGTTTTCTCCCGCGTACCATCGACGAGGATCAGTGGCAGAGCGCGGACCGTGCCTTGTTCTGGTTATGGAATCAATTCGGAGTTCACGGCAAATCCAAGGGGACCGGCAAAGCGCGCAAGCCCGGCAGTAAGCCGCGGGTCAATATCGTCGGGGCCATGTACGGCACCTTCAACATGTGGTCCGATCTGGCCGAGATGCGCCGCCTGATCGAGGGCATCGGCGCCGAAGTGAATCTGGTCTTTCCCCTGGGTTGTGCGCTGTCCCAGGTCCCGCGGCTGCGGGATGCGGACGCGACCGTCTGCCTGTATCGGGAGTTCGGCCGCCTGCTGTGCGAAGCGCTGGACAAGCCCTATTTCCAAGCGCCGATCGGACTGCACAGCACGACCCGGTTCCTGCGGAGTTTGAGCGAGTGTCTGGGGCTGGATCCGGAACCCTTCATCGCCGACGAAAAGCGCACGACGCTCGCACCGATCTGGGACCTGTGGCGCTCCGTGACCCAGGATTTTTTTGCAACCGCCAGCTTTGGTGTGGTGGCGACCGAGACCTATAGCCGCGGTCTGCGACATTACCTTGCTGATGAACTGGGCCTGCCCTGCAACTTCGCGGTGGCGCGGCGTCCGGGCGTCAAACCAGACAATCAGGCCGTGCGTCGGCAGGTTCAGGGACAACCCCCCTTGATCCTGTTTGGCAGCTATAATGAGCGCATGTATCTGGCGGAAGTCAATGCGCGTGCGACCTATATCCCCGCGTCTTTTCCTGGGACTATTATTCGTCGCCATACCGGAACTCCCTTCATGGGATATTCCGGGGCGACCTATCTGGTGCAAGAGGTCTGTAACGCGCTGTTTGACGCCTTGTTCCATATCCTGCCGCTCGGAACCGATCTGGACCAGACCGATCCGACGCCGGCACGGGTCTATCAGGAATTGCCTTGGACCGATGAGGCCAAGGCTGCGCTCGACGCCGCGGTCGAAAGCCAGCCGGTGCTGGTACGCATCTCCGCCGCCAAGCGTCTGCGCGATGCGGCCGAGCAAGCTGCGCGTAAGGCCGGCGAACCGACGGTGACTCTGGAGCGGCTGCAGCGTATTCAGGGACGGCGTCCCGCGGCGGTTGCATCATGAGCCTATTTTCAGATGACACAATGCGCGACGCAGCACTGCTCCCAGGCCATCGTGCCGTGAGCCGCCGGCGGCCATGCCATTGCGCCATGCCATCAAGCGAAATCCGAGTAGCGACTATGAACGACCCTAACGAACTGTCTAAACTCTGGGCGCGTGAACGTCGGCAGTACCGGCTGATCTTCGGGGTGGCTTTCGTGATTTTCTGGGTGATGAGTCTGTTCGCCCGGTTGTTGCCGTCCCGTATGCGTCCCTGGCCCCCGGTTACGGATGTGAATCGATCGTGTTTCGCCGAGGCGCGAGCAGTGACTCATCGGGTCTTGCCTTTCGCCTTTCTTTGACATACTGTGACAGCTATGTCAATGCCCGACTGGCAGCGGGCAAGAAACGGGATGCGGCGCCTTGCGTCGTGTCTCAATGGTTCGCGCTGGGATGCGCGCTAACGGCCGCAAGGCCATCTCCACGAGCTTGAGGTAATTATCATGGCCGAAAACAAAAGTCTCACCGGACTCAGCGATGACGAGGCGAAAGAGTTCCACGGCATCTTCGTGCAAAGCATGACCGCCTTCTTTGGCATCGTCGTGGTTGCACACATCCTGGTCTGGGCCTGGCGTCCCTGGCTGTAGCCTGACAGCCATCAATCCCAACGTAAATCAATAGGAGATCAATAATGTTCGGTTCCATGCAAGCAGACCTGTACAAGCTTTGGAAGATCTTTGATCCGCGTCGTACGCTGATCGCGCTGTTCGGGTTCCTGGCTGTTCTCGGCCTAATGATTCACTTCATCCTGCTCAGCACCGCCAATTTCAACTGGCTCGACACCGCTTATGCGACGCCGATCATCTCGAATCCGCCGGTCGTGAAGGCCGCGCCGGTTGCCGCCAAGCCCGCGCCGGTCGTGGCTGCCAAGCCGGCCGCAGCGCCCGCGCCAGCCGCCGCGAAGCCCGCGGCAGCAGCCCCCGCGGCCGCTGCGCCCGCGCCAGTGGTCGTAGTCCCGGCGGCGCCCGCGAAGTAGCGTCAATCGCCACTGGCAGCGGACGGGAGATCGGTTTCCGATCTCCCGTCCGCTGCTTGGCACCGTGGGGTGGTTGCCGCGACGGCAACCCCCGACCAGAGGGTTGAATCATGGCCATGCTGAGTTTTGAGCGAAAATATCGCGTTCGTGGGGGAACGCTGATCGGCGGAGATCTCTTTGATTTCTGGGTCGGGCCGTTTTATGTCGGCTTCTTTGGAGTCACCGCAGTCTTCTTCGCCGTCCTTGGTACACTATTGATTGTTTGGGGTGCGGCCATGGGGCCGACCTGGAATCTGTGGCAGATCAGCATCGCGCCGCCGGACCTGAGCTACGGGCTCGGGATGGCGCCGATGGCGAAAGGAGGTCTGTGGCAGATCATCACATTGTGCGCCATCGGCGCATTTGTCTCTTGGGCGCTCCGCCAGGTGGAGATCGCGCGCAAGCTCGGCATCGGGCTGCATGTCCCGTTTGCATTCAGCTTCGCGATCTTTGCTTATGTCGCGCTGGTCGTGATTCGGCCGGTTCTGTTGGGGGCTTGGGGCCACGGTTTCCCCTACGGCATTCTCAGTCACCTGGACTGGGTGTCGAATGTGGGATATCAGTTCCTGCACTTCCACTACAACCCGGCGCACATGCTCGCCATCACCTTCTTCTTCACCAACGCGCTTGCGCTCTCCATGCATGGATCGCTGATTCTCTCGGTAACCAATCCGGGGAAAGGTGAGACGGTGAAGACCTCCGAGCATGAGAACACTTTCTTCCGGGACGAGGTTGGGTATTCGATCGGCGCATTGGGCATCCATCGGCTGGGCGTGTTCCTCGCCATCAATGCCTCTTTCTGGAGCGCGATCTGTATCATCCTCAGCGGCCCCTTCTGGACCCGCGGCTGGCCGGAATGGTGGACCTGGTGGCCTAACATGCCGATCTTCGGCTGATCAGGAGTACCCTAATGGCTGAATACCAAAACATTTTTACTACGGTGCAAGTACGTGCACCGGCCTATCCGGGTGTGCCCCATACCGATGGTCAGCGTGACCGCATCGGCAAACCAATCTTCAGTTACTGGTTGGGCAAAATCGGCGATGCGCAGATCGGACCCATTTACCTGGGAACGAGCGGCGTATTCGCGCTGATCTTCGGCTTCATCGCCTTTGAGATCATCGGGCTCAACATGGCCGCGTCGGTCGACTGGAGCCCCATCAAGTTCGCCCAGGAGTTCTTCTGGCTGGCACTGGAGCCGCCGGCTCCAGAGTACGGTCTGCACATCCCGCCATTGGCAAAAGGCGGCTGGTGGCTCATGGCCGGGTTCTTCCTGACCATGTCGATCCTGCTGTGGTGGGTGCGTACGTATCGGCGTGCGATCACGCTTGGCGTTGGTACGCATATGGCGTGGGCCTTTGCCGCCGCGATCTGGCTCTATCTGGTGATTGGTTTCATTCGCCCCGTGATGATGGGTTCCTGGTCCGAGGCGCCGCCGTTCGGGATCTTCCCGCATCTTGACTGGACGGCCGCCTTCTCGATCGCCTACGGTAACCTTTACTACAACCCGTTCCACATGCTCTCGATCGCCTTCCTCTACGGCTCGGCGGTTCTGTTCGCGATGCATGGTGGGACCATTCTGGCCGTGAGTCGCTACGGCGGCGATCGGGAAATCGATCAGATCACGGATCGCGGCACGGCGGCCGAGCGCGCGCAGTTGCTGTGGAGATGGACCATGGGTTTCAATGCGACCATGGAGTCGATCCATCGCTGGGCCTACTGGTTTGCGGTACTGGTCGTCATCACTGGTGGTATCGGCATCCTGTTGACCGGCACCGTGGTTGACAACTGGTATCTGTGGGGCATCAAGCACGGTCTGGTTCCCGCGTACCCATTCGAGGGTGTGCCGGTTCCTGATCCAGCCTCACTTCCGGGAGCATTGTGATGAAAGTGAGCATCTTTTCAGCACCGAAGATTTTGCCGTTGGCTGCTGTCGGATTGGCGGCGATGATCGTCGCCGGTTGCGAGCGGCCGCCGCCAGACTCGGAGCAACGCGGATATCGGGGTGTGGGCCAGAATGCCTATGTGAATCCCCGGATCCTCGCGGCCCAGCATCGCGCAAATGTCCCACCGGCAGTTCAGCCGCCGGCAGTACCGGTGCCGATCACTGCCGGGACTGTGTATAAGAACCTGCAGGTCTTGGGTGATGTCCCGCTCACCGAGTTCACCAGGCTGATGCTGGCGCTCACCGAGTGGGTGGTGCCGAAGGATCAGTGGGTCGCTGGGCAAGGGTGTGTCTATTGCCACGATCTGGCGGACATGGCTGCGGACACTAAGTACCAGAAAGTGGTCTCGCGCTCGATGATCCAAATGACCCAACGGACCAACGCCGCGTGGGGCGCTCACGTCGCGCCGACCGGGGTGACCTGCTACACCTGTCACCGTGGCAACGCGATTCCGAAGTACGTCTGGACAACCAACCCAGGGCGTGCGGCTAGTGGACAGGGTGCATCCGGTCAGAACCGGCTGTCCGCGGTACCGGCCTTTGCGTCGCTACCCTATGATCCGATGACCACCTTCTTCGACAAGGACACGTCGATCGTAATCACACCGGCAACGGCCTTGTCGCCGGGTTGGAACGATACGATCAACACGAAGAAGACGGAGTGGACCTACGCGCTGATGATGTACATGTCACGCTCCCTGGGCGTTGGCTGCAATCATTGTCACAACAGCCGTCAGTTCGCGGACTGGAGTCAAAGCCAGCCGACACGGACGAAAGGCTGGTACGCAGTTCGGCAGGTACGGGAGATGAACAAGGCATACATCTGGCCGTTGAACGACCTCTTGCCGGCATCGCGCAAGGGTCCTTTGGGCGATCCGATGCGAATTGGCTGCGAAACCTGCCATCAGGGCATCAACAAACCGCTCTTCGGAGAGCCGATGTTGAAGGACTATCCGGTGTTGGGCCAGCCCAGTCCAGTGGTCGTCCCCACTCCTGAGGCCGCCCCTGAACCTGCCGCACCCGCGGCGGTTCAGACCGACGCCGAGGCGCTGGATGCACCTGGCGGAAAGGTCACTGGAGAGGCAGCAGTTCAGGAAGGTTTGATGTAGTATTGTCTTCTGAGGCTTTTGATTGCCGGAGCCCCATCTCCGGCTACGCCTCGCAGGGACGGAGGCAAGCGTTTCTGGGACGCGCGTCGACCGATCCGGCATGCGTGACGTCACCGCGGGGTTCGCCGACGCGGAGATCGGATTCGTTGGGTCGTGGCCGTGCTGGCCACGACCCGGTGGCTGCGCTTAGTAACTGTCCATCAATTGCTTCCCGCTTTGGGCGCCAATGTCGGCCAACAATCGGGAAGTAGAAAATGGACACTTTCTTAGTGCGCAGAAACGGCCCCAGTGGCCATTTTGACATCGTGAGGGTAATTCCAATGGCTGAGAACAAGAGCACGAGCCTTACCGGGCTTACAGATGACGAAGCAAAAGAGTTTCACGGCATCTTCGTCCAGAGCATGACCGCCTTTTTCGGCATTGTCGTAGTCGCACACATTCTGGTGTGGGCGTGGCGTCCCTGGCTTTAAGCCGCGCTTTCTGCTGAACACTATCCACTCATTGGAGACTTGACATGTACAAGATCTGGCATCTTTTCGATCCCCGTCGTGCTTTGATTGCGCTCTTTGGCTTTCTCGCCGTGTTGGGCCTGTTGATTCATTTCATTCTGCTCAGCACCGCCAACTTCAATTGGCTCGACACCGCTTACGCGAAGCCGATCATCTCGAATCCGCCTGCGGCCATCCGTCGTTAGGGGTTTCGCTTGCGGTATGGGCCGGCCATGCTCGGAAACGACTTGGCCGGCCCTTCTGCGAGTGCGGTTACAGAATGTTCGGGTGTTTTGCCACAGCTTTTTTCAGCCCGATGGTGGCTTGCGATGGATTGTTTACCGCGCGTAGGTCTCGTTTTTCTCTGGAATCGGATCCGGCGGTTGATTCGAGCGGAGATGACAAGTTGAAGGCAGCGATCGTCTCGTATTCGAGCGAAGGTTCAGCACGCGTCGCCCGGCAGGATGCGCTGGAGCGGGTCATCCTGGTGGATGACCAGGACCACGCAATCGGAGACGGCGACAAATTGGATGTTCATCGGCGCGGTTTGCTGCACCGCGCTTTCTCTATTTTTATCTTCAATGCGGGCGGTGACCTGCTGTTACAGCGCAGAGCCGACACCAAATATCACTTTGCGGGGCAGTGGTCGAATAGTTGTTGCGGACATCCACGCCCGGACGAACCGACAGCGCGTGCCGCGTTACGTCGACTCGGTGAGGAACTGGGTTTTCATGCACCCTTGACCGAGCAGATGCAGTTGACCTACCGGGCTGCGGACCCGCTTTCCGGATTAGTTGAGCACGAGTATCTGCATGTGTTTCGCGGGCGTTTTGTCGGCGAACCCCGACCCGATCCGGCGGAGGTTGGAGCCTGGCGCTGGATTTCGGTCGGTGCGGTCAGGCGCGCTGTCAGAGTATCGCCGGATCTCTTCACGCCCTGGTTTCGGCTTATCGCTGAGCGTGTGTTCGACGACCCTCTGGAAGATTAACGCGATCTGGTCTCGTGCAGGAGCGCGTGAGCGTCGGCGAAACCGCGTGGCGAAAACACGATGAAGATCATCCTCCAACAGATTTCCGTGGCCACGCTTGATCCGATCCAGGTGATCGATATCACCGCTGATGTAGAGCATGCCCTCGAGAAAGCAGAAATTCGAGACGGCCTGGTCACCTTGATTTCCCCGCATACGACCGCGCACGTCAATCTCAATGAACGCGAGGAGATGCTGCAACGGGATATGGTCAAGTACCTGAGCGATCTGGTGCCCCAGCGTGGCGACTATCTTCACAATAGAGCGCCTGTAGACGGTAGGGACAATGCGCACGCGCATCTGATGGGGCTGTTCATGAATGCCACTGAGACCATCCCGATCTCTGGTGGGAAACTGATGCTGGGTGGATGGCAGTCCGTGTTCTTTATCGAACTGGATGGTCCGCGCTCCGAGCGCAGGATTCTGGCCCAGTTTCTTGGCAGCTAAGTCAACGCACAGGCAATCGGGCATCTCCTGATATGACACCGACAGACAGCGAAGGGTTCTTTCTGAACCGCGCCGATTACGATCCAGCGTCCGCGATTGAACTGGATTATCGTTTCGAGTGTTATGGGGATCCGCGCATCGCCGCGGCCCACCTGTGCAGCGAACAGTCGACCGCGCAATGGCACCGGGTCGGGATCGACGAGGATTTTCGGGCGCGCTTTGCCGCCAAAGTGTTGGAACTGCGGGTGGAGCGTCGACAGTCCGCTCCGAGTCTGACGCTCGGGGCGAGTGCGCAGCCGCAAGGCCGGGGGGAGGTCTGCGTCTGTACCGTCACCATCGCTCACCCCCATGGCAACTTTGGTCCGCGCATCCCCAACTTGCTGTCGGCGGTGGTCGGTGAGGGCGTATTTTTCGTCCCCGGGATACCCGTGATCAAGCTGATGGATATTCGCTTGCCGCCGTCTTTTTTGGCGGAATTCACCGGGCCGCGGTTTGGTATTGCAGGTATTCGGGACTTGCTCGGCGTTCATGGACGTCCGATCTTCTTCGGGGTCATCAAGCCTAACATCGGCTTGCCTCCTGAGCCCTTCGCCGAACTGGGATATCAGGGCTGGCTGGGAGGGCTTGACGTCGCCAAAGACGATGAGATGCTGGCCGATGCCCCCTGGTGCCCGTTGGCCGAGCGCTCTGCCTTGTTGGGGCAGGCGCGACGTCGGGCGGAGGAGGTGACTGGTGTCAGGAAAGGCTACCTTGCAAACATCACCGATGAAGTGGATCGGCTATGCGATCTGCATGACCTCGCGGTTGCCAATGGCGCCAACCTCCTGATGGTGAATGCGATGCCGGTGGGGCTGAGCGCGGTGCGGATGCTCAGCCGGCATAGCAGGGTGCCGCTGGTCGGGCACTTCTCGATGATCGCGTCCTGCAGCCGGTCGCCGGTCTATGGCATTCATTCCAAGGTCATCTATAAGCTCCAGCGTCTGGCGGGGTTGGATGCGATCGTGATGCCTGGATTCGGCGCCCGTATGGGGATGGATGAAAGCGAAGTTCTGGACGGCGTTGCGGCTTGCCTCGCGCCCATGGGCGGCATCGCGCCAAGCCTGCCGATCCCGGGTGGCAGTGATTGGGCCGGCACCTTGGATGGCGTTTATCGCCGAGTGGGCCATGTGGATTTCGGGTTCATTCCCGGACGGGGCGTCTTCGCTCACCCACAGGGCCCGACCGCTGGAGCGGCAAGTCTGCGCCAGGCGTGGGATGCCATTGTCAAAGGCGTCAGTATCGAGCAACAGGCTTCGGACCATGCGGAGCTGCATGCCGCGATTGACGCCTTTGGCGCTAAGGCTGATTGAGCACAGTCCCGCTGACCGCGAAGGGGGCCGGCCGACGATACGAACGGCCCTGCCGGTTCCCCTATCTCAGAATGACCGCTTGTCCATGATGAATCAGCCGCCGTCCCGCGGCGGCTGGTCTTTCGACGCGGCCGCGCGGTCCTCGCCGTCCGTGAGCCGCTTGTCTTTGCGGACGCTTCTGAGTTGGGCGTAACTGAACCAGGCAACCAGCCCGACAACGAACAGCAGTTCGATCAATCCGGACAGATTGCGCTCTTCCATTCAATCACCCCCTGCAGGACTGATCTCGTCAATTGATGGACACGGCACCGCTGGGCATCTCAGCCAATTGTGGTACCCGCTGCAGGTAGTCCGCGGCCCGTTCCATGCTGCGTAAACGATCACGCTCTTCCATCCGCTCGAACAGGTCCAGCACCCAGACGACGCGATTTTCGATCTTGGCGGGACGGGGGTGAGTCATAGTCGTGTTGATGACCTGTGGCAGCGGCTGGGCTTTGACCGCCTCGACGAGGAACCGGGTCTCGGCAAGCGGCGGCAACGAGACCACCGGGCGCGGTAAGGCGGCGGCAAGAACGCGCGGGAGCAGCCGGGCCTTGCGGCTGGGTGAGACGACCGCGCGCTGACAAACGGAGTCCCACCCGCGCCGCTCGACTTCGTGACCGATCTCCGCGTAAAGGTGACGCGCGGCACCGATCCCGGCACGGCAACGCAAGGGTAGGCCGGAAATGCCTTGATCGGCACGTGCGTAGAGTGTTTCCGCCGCCGCCAGCAGCCGGGAGACGACCCGTCCCAAGGCGGGGCTCCAAACGGGTGTTGCCAGCCAGGCATCCGGGTCCAGGCCTTCCTCGCGCAGCCATTCGCGCGGCAGATAGAGCCTGCCGTTGGCCGCGTCCTCACCCACGTCGCGGGCGATATTGGAGAGTTGCATGGCGACGCCGAGGTCACAGGCACGGGCGAGGAGGTCCGGATCGCGCACGCCCATCAGCAGGGTCATCATGGCCCCGACCGTGGCGGCGACCCGCGCGGAATAAGCGTAGACCGACGAGATATCCTCGTAGCGGCGGCCCTCCGCGTCCCACGCAAAGCCTTCGATTAAAGCATCCAATAGAGTACGGGGTATGGCGAACTGAACAACGACATCGGCCAAGGCGCGATCGGCGGGAATCTGCATGGGGCGGCCGGCATAGACGGCGTCGAGCCGTTGCTTGAGCGCAATCACCGCGTCATGCGGGCGGTCGGCCAGGTCAATTTCATCGTCGGCGATGCGGCAGAAGGCGTAAAGCGCCGTCGCCGGTTCATAGACGCGCCGCGGCAGCAGCAGCGACGCGGCGTAGAAGGAGCGCGAGCCCCCGCAGAGCAGATCACGGCATGTGACCAGGTCGTCTTGGGTCGAGAATCGCAGATTAAGCGAAGGTTGTCGCATCGGGCACCACCGTATCGAGTACACGGGCGGAAGATATGACGCCGGGTACGCCGGCGCCGGGATGGGTTCCCGCCCCAACCAGGTAGAGGTGGCGGACCTCTTCGCTGGCATTGTGCGGGCGGAACCAGGCGCTCTGCCAGAGCACTGGTTCGAGGCTGAAACCGGCGCCCTTGTAAGCCAGGAGCCGGTGCTGAAAATCGAGCGGAGTGGTCACCCGGGAGGTCGCCAGATGTTCTGACAGACCCGGCAGCAGACTCTGTTCCAGATAGGCGCAAACCGCTTGGCGGTAAGGCTCGGCCTGAGTCGTCCAGTCCGTTCCGCTGTCCAGGTGCGGAACCGGGGCCAGCGCATAGAAGGTGTCGCAGCCCGCCGGGGCCAGCGCAGGATCAGTCGCGGTTGGCCGGTGCAGATAGAGGCTGAAGTCTTTCGCCAGTATCTTGCGTTTGAAAATGTCCTGCACGAGTTCCTTGTAGCGCGGACCCATCAGGATGGTGTGATGCAGAACGTCCGGGTATTGACGGCGGGTACCGAAATACCAGACGAAGAGCCCGTTGGAATACTGCGTGCGCTTGAGCCGCCAGTCGGGCCAGCGACGACGTTTGACCCCCGGCAGCAAGTTCGCATAGGTCCAGGCCGCATCGGCGTTCGAGACGACAATATCGGCTGGGATCTTCTCGCCATCCGTCAGCCGGACCCCGCGGGCCGTGCCCTGGTCGACCAGGATCTCGGCCACTTCGGCGCCGCAGCGTACCTGATTACCCTGACCCTCGATCAGGCTCACCAGCCCGCTCACCAGACGGCCGGTTCCTCCCATCGCCCAATGGACGCCCCACTGCCGCTCCAGGAAGGAGATCAGGGCATAAATCGAGGTCACGGTAAACGGGTTGCCGCCGATCAGCAAAGGGTGAAAGGACAGGATGGTGCGCATCCGTGGGTCCTTGATGTAGGAAGACACAAGGCTATAGACGCTGCGGTAGCTCTGGAGCTTCAACATGGGCGGGATGATCCGCACCATGTCCATGAAGGAACTGAAGGGGACGTGGGCGAGTTGTTCGAAGCCGACCCGGAAAATAGCCTCGCTCTTTTTCAGAAAACCTTCGTATCCGGCCAGATCCTCAGGGGCGAAACGGGCGATTTCAGCGCGGATTCGCTCGGGATCGCCGCTGTAGTCGAAATGCTCGCCGTTGTCGAAACGGATACGGTAGAAGGGTTCCATCAGCCGCAGCTCGACAGCGTCGGCGAAGCGTTTGCCGCAGAGACCCCACAGCTCGTCGAGTAGGAAGGGTGCGGTGATGATGGTCGGGCCGGCATCGAAGGTGAAGCCGTCTTGCCGGTGAACATAGGCGCGACCGCCCGGTGCGTCCAGGCGCTCAAGGACGGTCACCCGATAGCCGCGCGCACCTAATCGTACGGCCGCAGCCAACCCGCCGAAACCGCTGCCGATGATCACCGCATGGGGCTTGCGCCCGTGGCCGGAATCCGGTTTGGCAGGGGGAGGTGAAACTGTCAACTTAGTCGGACTCTAAATGGTGTCAACAATACTTGACAGTATAGCAGTTGAGGGCTTCCTGTCGCACGTTTTTTCAGCCTGACGGGGCACTGGTTTCACGGCGGTGTGATTGGCGCGATGACCAGAGTCGGACCGGAAAATACGTGCTGAATCAGAGAACACTCAGCGGCCTAGTCCTGCTGAGTCTGGTCTCTGATGAACGGGCAGTGTGTGCGAGACGGCTCAGGGGGCAATGCCGACGCGATCAGAGGGGATTGCGGTTAGTGCCGGCGGTCGGGCGACGGCCGGTTTGCCCACAGGGGATGGCCGCTGACGATCATGGTATCAGGAAGGGCCGGATGCCCCGGGTTCTCCATGCGAATCATGCGCGGTCTTGGATTGCTTCGCGGTCCGGCGTGGCGGCACCGGTGGTCTGGAAAACGACTAGCCTTGCATGCCCTTGGCCGAGTTCTTGCTGGCCCAATCTTGCCATCGTTGCCGCAGATCGACCAAGTGTATGATGAGTGCAACGAGGAGTAAGAATGAGATCCAGCCCCAGGTGGAGCCATTGAGGGCGGCGCGCGCGGCCAGCAACAGACAGCTTCCGGGGGCGAGGATGAGCAGGGCTGCGAGCGGCGGTATGGGGCACCGGCGCATCCGCCACAGCACCATGAGTAGGATCGCCTCAAGGCCAATCAATAACAGGACCAAGTCGATGGAGCGCCCGCTGGTAAAGAATTCAGTCATTGTCCGTCCCTTCTGCCTTGTCGGTTCATTTTGCCGAGACGGTTCCCAGCATCCGGAAAACGCTAAGATGCTGCCCTAAACGGGTAGGAAGTTCAACCACCGGACTGTCGAAAATGGTTGCCGCTACACCCTGGGCTGGAACTGGGACGAGGAAGGTTGCGCTATCCGTACCGGCCACGATCCGGCGAACATCATCATTTCGTTTTCATTTGACCGACGACTATTCGTTGGAGGACCAAGCATGACAGGCTGGACAACCGTCAACATTCCGTCGCAACGTGGGCGGCTTGCCGTCATCACCGGGGCAACCGGCGGGCTCGGTTACGAGACGGCACTCGCGCTGGCGGCAGCGGGTGCCGAGGTCGTGCTGGCGGCCCGCAACGACAACAAGGGCGCTAATGCTTTGGCACGCCTGCGCGCCGCCCATCCTGGTGCAACAGTGCGCTTTGAGCGGCTCGACCTCGCCTCGCTCGCCTCGGTTGCCGCCTTTGCGGAGACGATGCTCGCCGCGGGACGTGGTATCGACCTCCTGGTCAACAATGCCGGGCTCATGGCGCCACCAGAACGGCAATTGACGGTCGACGGTTTCGAACTGCAGTTCGCCACCAACTATCTTGGTCATTTTGCGCTCACGGCCCGGCTGCTACCGCTGCTGCGGCGCGCACCCGGCGCTCGTATGGTCAACCTCAGCAGCCTGGCTGCGAGTCTGGATTCGATTGATCTCACCGACCTGCAGTCGCAACGATCTTATGTCCCGTTCCGGGCCTATGGCATGACGAAGTTGGCAATGCTCATGTTGGCATTGGAATTCCAGCGCCGCAGCGCGGCCGCCGGCTGGGGAGTCGATGGCATGGCGGCTCATCCGGGCTGGGCCCGCACTGACATTATCAGCAACGGGCTCGCCGCGCGCGGCTTGCGAGCGGCGTTTTGGCGGATCGCGAAGCCGTTCCTGCTGCCGCTCAGCCCGCCGGCCGGGCCGGCCGCATTGCCGATCCTGTTCGCCGCGACATCGCCGGATGCACGAGGCGGCGGGTTTTACGGACCCTCGGGGTGGTTCGAGCTCAAGGGTCCGCCGGGCCCGGCCAAGGTGCCTGCCCGGGCGTTGGACACCGCCGCCGCCGCCCGTCTCTGGGAGACATCGGAACGACTGGCCGGGGTGAGGTTCGCGTGAGCAGCATCCGTCCGTGCCGGTCGCGCGCAGGCAGGCCCGCGGGCTACCGAACGACTGCGAGCCGCCGGAGCAATTAAGACGCCTGCTCCGCAAATTCGCTTTCCGCTATGGTCAGCCCCGAAAACACGACCGTCTCCCGCACATGGCGGCCACTGGTCACGGTGTCGGCGATGAAGGCCGCGAGATCGACCCGGCTGACCGTCCGCTTGCGCCGGTCGCCCGTTGGACTGGCCAGCCAGCGCCCGGTGGCGGCGCCGTCGGTGAAGCCAACCGGCTGGATCAGCGTCCAGTCAAGGCCGCTGGCCTTGACCAGCTGCTCCTGCCGTTCTTTGTCGGCCAACTGCTCGTCCAGTTGCAGCATGCGGAACCCCATCCGGTACAGTGACGACAACCGGCCGCGGGTGTCGCCGACGCCGTAGGATGTGATGCAGACCAGCCGCCTGACCGAGGCGGCCGTCATCGCGGCGATCACGTTGGCCGTGCCGACCTCGCAAATGTTGGGAGCGGTGGTTCGTTTGGCCCCCAGCCGCAGGAGTACGGGGTTGACGGGATCGCCCAGGCTGACCAGCACAGCGTCCTGACCGGTCACCGCGGGCGCCACCTCGGCGGCGTTCATGGCATCGCCCACGATCCTGGAAATACCCTCATGCGGGGGGAGTTTCGCCGGATGGCGTCCAAAGACGGTGACCTGATGTCCCGCGGCGAGCAGGGCCAGGGCCGCCGCGCGTCCGGCCTTGCCGGTCGCGCCGAAAACAACGACTTTCAAAATATGCCTCCTGATGTCTGACCGATCTGCACAGCCCAATACCGCTGCGGCCATCGCCGAAGCAAAAATCCCAACGGGTCCGTGTCCGATCTTCGCGGGGCGCGACTTTAGCACAAGGATGCTGACTGCCGCCCGTTTTTGCTACGGCGGACGCGCTCAATTATGGCACGACACCTATCGTGAGACGTCATGGCACTCCTGGTGCGCGCTGTCCATTCGTACAACGACCAGTCATGATTCGCTCTGAACCGCAAATGAGTGATATACCGCATCGCTTTGCTCACCGTGTCATTGCTTGACAAACGGTGATGTAGCGTAGCCGCATTAAGGTTTTCAGTGAAGCGCCGGCGCGGTCACGAAAAGTCAACAACAGCTCGCGTCTGCGAGCTAGCCTTAACCGCAACAGATGGGCACAGCGCACCTGCCTCGCGGTGAGAAAAACTATACCGCGCGCATCTGCGTTGCTACAATTGCGCCACTGTTGTCCATTTTTGGCCCAGTCCTACGGTGTGTTTTCCGAGTAAAACCGACACAGATCGCGGACAACAACGCCTGCGTCAGCGCCCCTCGGGCGGCACCCTTCTGTCCTCTATTACACGCGGTGAACGTCGACCATGTATGCGTTTTTCAAGTCCGTGCATATTTTGGGTTTTGTATTGATGGCCGGAAATGTCACCGTCACGGCCCTCTGGAAGGTGTTTGCCGATCGCACGAGCAATACGCGAATCATCGCTTTCGCCCAGTGGCTGGTGACTGTGACCGATTTTTCATTTACCTTTTTCGGCGGTTTTTTGATGGTTATCGGCGGTTATGGCGCAGCTTGGGTGGGTCACATATCGCTGATCAGCACCCCTTGGCTCGTCCTCGGGCAACTCATGTTGCTGCTGGCGGGTGCCATCTGGGCGGGCATTCTCATACCGATCCAGATCAGGCAAGCGGGTTGTGCGCAGGATTTCGCGGTCTACGGCGAGGTGTCGGCAGCGTATCGGAAGGACAGTCGCGTATGGCTGATCTGGGGCCTCACGTCGACGGTACCGCTGATCGCCGGCCTGTGGTTCATGGTGGCGAAGCCGATGACCTACTGGTGACGCCAAGGGTCCTTTACCGCAACGGAGATGGTGTAATGCGAGTAACAGACTTCGTGCTACCTGGAGCATTTCGGGCTGACGGTTCCCGGCCGACCGGAGGCGATGAACGTCACAACGCCCACGCGGTTCAAGCGGAGACATCCCCTCACGGCGAGCGGTGTGCACCCGGGGCCGGGGGAGGCACTGGCGGCGATGTCAGTCTGGTTGGCGGTAGCGAGCGTGGTTACGGCCCGCGCTTCGACGCGCCGGTCGCACCGGGTGGCTATCTCTGGTGGTATATCGATGCCCTCAGCGACGACGGGCGGCATGGGATCACGCTGATCGCGCAGGTCGGTAGTTGCTTTTCCCCCTACTACGCCTGGGCGCGGCGACGCGGCGACAGCGATCCGCTGGACCATAACTCGCTGAATGTTGCACTTTACGGCGAGGTCAAGCGCTGGAGCATGACCGAGCGGGGTCGCTCGGCGCTGCGGCGGGACGCCTCCTGGCTGGAGATCGGGCCGAGTGCGCTTCACTGGGACGGCACCAGCCTGACCATCCGGATCGACGAAGTGACGATGCCGCTGCCCACGCGCCTCCGCGGCACGGTACGGGTCTATCCGCGCGCGGTGGTCGGCCAGCCGTATCGCCTCGATAACGCGGGGCATCATTACTGGGCGGCGATCGCCCCGTGCGCGCGCGTGGAGGTAAAGCTCGACCGGCCGTCATTGCATTGGTCGGGCAGCGGATACCTCGATTCCAACTGGGGCGACGCCCCGCTGGAGTCGGCGTTCCAGCGTTGGGAGTGGTCGCGCGCGGCAATGAAGGATGGCGGCACGACCGTTCTGTATGACGTGACGCAGCGCGACGGGGCGAGGCCACTGCTGGGTCTGCGCTTTGATCCGACCGGCGGCGTGGAGCCGTTCGAGGTGCCCCCGCACGTCAAGTTGCCGACCACGGCCTGGCTGCTGACGCGCGGCACGCGGGTGGACCCGCAACGCACTGCGCGCGTGACCAAAACGCTGGAGAACACCCCATTTTATACGCGGTCCGTGCTGGCGACGCATGTGCTCGGCGAGCCGGTGACCGCGATGCATGAGAGCGTGTGCCTCGACCGGTTCAGCACGCGTTGGGTGCAAACGCTGCTGCCGTTCCGGATACCGCGAGCACTCAGCTGAAGGAAGACCAGGGCGTCGCACGGATGGAAAGCGATGCGCCCATCGCTCTCGTGCTTCGATACGCGGGGTTGGTGTTGCTGTTTGCCTTGGGCGAGGGCGGGGCAGGTGGATGACAAATCAAGCGCTGGCTTAGGTTGAGACCAGTCGATGCTGGTGCGCCGGCCGTTGGGCAACGGTCGGCGTCAATCGAGAGCGCGATATCAGGTAAACAGACTGTAGCTGAGTGCCATCGGTACGACGAAAGCGACCAGGACAAACAGCGTTTCGGTGAGAGTCAGTTCTTTCATGCTGCTAAAAAGTTTCATTATTGCTATCCAATGACAGGAAAACGAGGCGGTCGGTTCAGGCGATTGCTGTCAAATCCCGATACCACTTCGCCCGCCTTGCGCATCGTGCCGACAGTCACATAGCCCCGCTATGCTCCGGTCGGCGCTCCTTGAAGGCAGACGCAAATCCTTCGCGATCTGGTGCAGGATTATCCGGCAATCGCCGAACCAAACATTATGCTTTATTAGCAGATAACGATGTTGTTGTCAATCTACTTGGCGACAAGCGGTTGCCGATCGGCAGGTAGCCGGCCTTCGTGATCGCGCCACACAGCGTTTTCCTGGGACGTCAACGATGTGTAACGCGCGGCAGCTGACCGATCGTGCGCGTTGCGGTTGCGACAGGCGCACGATCGGAGTTTGCTGCTCCGACGCCGGCCGCCGCAGACCGCTCTGCGGCCCGGTCATCCGCCCGCAGCAGAAGCGACTACTGCACCTTGACGCGAAAGACCTCCGCTCCTTCAGGATCGGTCAGATGCACCGCGCAGGCGATGCAAGGGTCGAAGCTGTGGATGGTGCGCAGGATCTCGATGGGTTGCTCGGGATCGTGCAGGGTCTGGCCTTCCAAGGCCGCCTCATAAGGTCCGCGCTGGTTCTGCGCGTCGCGGGGACCGGCGTTCCAGGTGCTGGGTACCACCGCCTGATAATTGGCTATCTTGCCGTCCTCGATCACCATCCAATGGGCGAGCGCGCCCCGCGGCGCTTCCATGTGTCCCACGCCCTGCGCCTTGCGGGGCCAGGTCTTGGGATCCCAGAGGGCATCGTTGAAGGTTCGGGTATCGCCGCCCCGGATGTTGGCGAGCAGTTGCGCGTACCAGCCATCCATGGCGTCGACCATGACCTTGGTCTCCAGGGTGCGGGCGGCAGTGCGCCCCATGGTGGAGTACAGGGCATCGATCGGCAGGTCGAGCGTCTGCAGTGTCGAATCCACCAGCGCCTTGGTCTGTTCATGCCCGGTGGTATAGAGCATCAGCACCCGCGCCAGCGGACCGACCTCAACCGGCTTGCCGCGCCAGCGCGGGGACTTGAGCCAGGAGTATTCCTGATCTACGTTGAGCAGATCGTACGGCGGTTCCGGTCCCGTGAAGGCAAAACGCGTTTCGCCTTGGTAGGGATGCAACCCGAGGTCCTTGCCGCCCGCGTAGTCGTACCAGGCGCGGGAGACGAACTCCTGGATCTCGTCCTCGTTGTGCAAGTCCACGGGCTCGATGTGCGAGAGGTCGCGGTTCAGGATCACCCCGCCCGGCACCAGATAGGTGGCTGGATCGCCGAACCCCTTGGCCGGGAAATCGCCGTAGCACATGAAGTTGCCGACGCCTTCACCGATTTTGAACCAGTCCTTGTAGTAGCCGGCGATGGCCAGGGTATCCGGCACATAGACCTGGTCCACGAACTCACGCATCTTGGTGATGACGTTACGGACGATTTCCAGGCCGATCACGTCCAGGGCGGTACCGGCCTGGGCGCCGGACTCCAGGCTGATGGCGCAGGGCATGCCGCCGACGACCATGTTCGGATGCGGGTTCTTACCGCCGAAAATGGCGTGGAGGGTGACCACCTCACGCTGCCAGGCCAGGGCGTCCAGATAATGGGCAACGGCCAGCAGATTCGCTTCGGGCGGCAGCTTGTAGGCCGGATGACCCCAGTAGCCGTTGGCAAAAATGCCGAGCTGACCCGCCTCGACAAACCCCTTGAGCCGCTTCTGCACATCCGCGAAATAGCCCGGCGAGGATCGGGGGTAGCTGCTGATCGACTGGGCGAGTTCCGAGGTCGCCTTGGGGTCCGCGCTCAACGAGGAGACCAGGTCCACCCAGTCCAGTGCATGCAGGTGGTAGAAGTGCATGACATGGTCGTGGACATACTGAGCCCCGATCATCAGATTACGGATGAGCTGCGCATTGGGCGGAATCGCGTAATCGAGCGCGTCCTCCGCCGCCCGCACGCCGGCCAGACCGTGGACCAGGGTGCAGACGCCGCAAATGCGCTGCACGAAGGCCCAGGCATCGCGCGGATCGCGGCCGCGCACGATGGTTTCGATGCCGCGCACCATGGTGCCCGAGGAATACGCCTGCTGGATCACCCCGCCTTCCAGCTGTGCCTCGATGCGCAGATGGCCCTCGATGCGGGTGATCGGGTCGACGACGATACGTTCGCTCATGCCGTTACTCCGGGCTGGGATGACGTGGCGGCCGGGGTCCGGGCCGGGGTGTCGATCAGATGATCAGCGACCAGTTCAACCAGACTCGCGACCTCCTTGTCCCAGTGGTTCTTGACGCGGCCGGCCTCGAAATTCAGCCGACAGCTCGCGCAGCTCACGACCACGGTCGCGGCCCCGGTGGCATTGACTTGTTTGATCTTGATCTTGAATGACTCGTCCCGCAGGCGGGTGGCCCGCTCCAGCAGGAAGATGCCCGCCCCGCCGCCGCAGCACCAGTTGTACTCCCGGCCCGAGGGCAGCTCGACGTAATCGGCGTTCATGGCCTGGAGCACCGCTCGCGGTTGATCGAAGGCACCGCCGCGCCGACCGGTCTTACAGGGGTCGTGGTAGGTGATCTTCCCGTCAATCGGCGTGAGGTTGAGTCGACCCGCCTTGGCCATGCGGCCCAGGAACTCGGACATGTAGACCATATCGAAGGGCAGACTGCCGCCCTTGATCATCGGGTTCCAGCGCAGGGCCGGGTAGGCGTGGCCACACTCGGCGATCACCAGCGTCTTGGCGCCGATCCGCTGGGCGGCGGTCGTGATGGATTCCGACTGCTGCCGCCAGAGCGCCATGTCGCCGGAGAGCAGACCAAAATTGGCGCTTTCAAAGCCGTCGCTGCACATGGTCCAGTCCACCCCCAGGTGGTTCATGATCCTGGCCGTCGCCAGCAGGCCGTTGCCGTTGGCCACCAGGTCGACCGCGGAACTCAGCACCATGACCTCGGCGCTGGGTTTGTCCAGCGGGATAGTGACCCCGTAATGGTCGCGGATGGTGTTGATCATGTTCATCAGGGTGTCGGCGGAGGCGCCGAAGATGGTCCCCCGATGCTTCTGCTCCGCGGTCAGCGCCGCCAGTTCCGCGGGCACCAGTTCCGCGGCCACCAGCGCACTGCGCAGGTGATGGACCAGCGAGGCGGTGTCGATGCCCATCGGGCAGACCATGGTGCAGCGTCCGCACTCGGAACAGGAGTCGTAGACCAACTCCTGCAACTCCTCCAGATCCTTGAGCTTGACCGGACGGGTGATCAACTTGTACCACCAGCGGAACGGGCCGACCTCGCGCTGGTAGATGCGTCGATACAGCTCCATCTTACGCATGGGCGCGTACTTGGCTTCTCCCGTCGCCTGGAAGAAATGGCAGGCGGTGGTGCACTGGCCGCAATGGATACAGCTCTCCAGCCACACGGCTTCGCCCGCGTTGGTCTCCGCGATCAGGGTATCGATGGCGCGCTCGACCCGGACGGCATCCGTCAGCGTCGGCTCGGGCGCCAGCTGGCGCAGCATCCCGATCTGCCCCGCGAAACCCTGGCAGACCTGTTCAAAGGTCGGAAAAATCGGTGCGACGGCGGCTGACGTGCTCATATCTGGACTCCCTTGTGGGCGTAGGTGAGACCGCTCTGGGCGCGGGAGAACACAAACCAGATCGAATGCATCAGCTTACTGAAGGGGAACCAGATGAACATCAGGGCAACCGTCAGGATGTGGATCGCCAGCATGGTCTCGTAGCGCGGGCCCAGATGCGCAAAGGCCATGAGTCCGGTGATCAGGGGGGCGGCGACCAGGATCCAGGTGATGTAGTCGCCCAGATTGGAACAATAGATGGATGGATTGGTGAGGCGCCGCAGGATCAGGGCAAGCAGTGAGACCAGGGCGACGATGCCGATCGCCACCCCGGCCGCGTTGGGGAGCGCCGGCCAGGAGGCCCCGGTGAGACTCTGGATGAACTCGATGTGTGCCGTGATGCCGACGACGACGATCAGCGTGGCGAAATGGAAGAGATAGGCGACGATCGTCTGGTAGCGGGTGGCGACGTTGAACTCGCTGCTGGGCCAGGCGCGACTGAATACGGTGCGATAGCCCTTGTAGTTGCCGAACGCGTCCCGCGGTCGGGACAGGTCCCCCCCGCGCGTCAGTACCAAGACGCCGAGCAGGCGCCAGATGGTGCCGGCGACCAGGATGATCAGCGCCCAATGAATCGCTGGGCCACGTGCAAACTCTAACAGTGTCATAGGGAGGTCCTCCGCTTGATCCTTTGCTTGGATCGTTTTGTTATTCGTTGGCCGCGTGGGCAGCCGCCTTCTTTTCCTTCTTGCCGCGGGCGAGCAGGGCGGCACCGGCACCGGCCACGGCACCCACCACGGCGGCCGAGGCGAGCTTCGGTCCGGTTCCGAACTGGCCGTCGGCGATGGATTCATAGATCCCGGCGCTGTCCCAAAAGCCGGGCTCGGAGCAACCGATGCAGCCGTGGCCGGATTGAATCGGGAAGCTCACCCCCTGATTCCATTTCACATGGGCGCAGGCGTTGTAGGCCACCGGCCCCTTGCAACCCAGCTTGTAGAGACACCAGCCCTTGCGTGCGCCGACATCGTCGAAGGTCTCGGCGAAGAGTCCGCGGTCGTAGAAGGGGCGGCGGTAACAGCGGTCGTGGATGTTTTCGCCGAAGAAGGCGAGCGGCCGGCCCAGCGCGTCGAGTGCGGGCAAGGTGCCCAGTGTCAGGTAGTGGGCGATGACCCCGGTGATCGCCAGCGGCAGCGGCGGGCAGCCCGGGACGTTGATGATCGGCTTGTCGGTGATCAGGTCGGAAACCGGCACGGCGCTGGTGGGGTTGGGGGCCGCCATGGGCAGACCGCCGTAGGCCGCGCAGGTGCCGACGGCGATAAGCGCTGCCGCGTTGACTGCCGAGTTCCTGAGCATGTCCAGATTGCTGATGCCGGCAATGGTCGAATACGCCTTCACCGTGGGGATGGAACCGTCGACCAACAGCAGATACTTGCCCGCGTGCTCCCGCATGGCCTCTTCCCGCGCCGCTTCGGCGGCGCGCCCGGACGCGGCCTGAAGGGTGTGGTGATAGTCCAGCGAGATGAAGTCGAAGATCAGCCCCTCCAGGGTCGGGGCATGCGAGCGGGTCAGGGCCTCGGTGCAGCCAGTGCACTCTTGAAAGGACAACCAGATCACCGATTGGCGCTGAGCCTGCTCCAAGGCATCGGCCATGACCGGTATCAGCGCTGCCGGCAAGGCCATCACCGAGGCGGTGGTGGTGCAGAACTTGAGAAAGGCGCGACGGCTTACCCCCTGGCTGCGCAGTAAAGCGCCCAGGGTCGACTGTCTGGTCATCGAATGTCCTCCGAAATGATTCGGTTATGTTTATTGTGAGCCGGAACGTCGACCTGCCTGCGGCAGGTTCCGATACGCTCCATCAGCCTATCAATGAGCGGCTCCGACTCATTGATTGATAATTCGCAAGCGACTTGTTCAGGTCGCTTGATAATTATCAATTGCGTCGATCTAGTTATCTTAGAGAAATTAAAAAACCTTTTATAATCAGCTTTCTTTGCCTCAAAAGTGGGGGCATTGCTTGCTCTTGAGTCTGGATTCTAGATCCATTGATCAATTGTCGTATTGACTTGGATCAACAGAAGCGCAGTGAGCGCGCGAAATAGCGTTCACCAATACAGTCGAGGCAAGTGAAAAGGGGCCGGAAACAGCTGAACGTAAGTAATAAAGCGAATAGTCACTTTATTAAATAGGAAAACGCTTAATTACTTGATGACGCTATGCGCAAGCGGTGTCCGAGCGACAACCAAAGGACGGTACCATTCACGAAGGAACGGAAGCGGCAGGTAAGCGTTGACTGGAACTGCGGGCTGATGTGCCGGCAAAGGACAGGATCCGCAAGCGGCGGGGGTGCAGGGTCTAGGGAGACGGCAAGGAGCGGGTCGGGGCCGGCAGGGCAGGGGAGAGTGCGGGCCGACCGTCAGGCGACGGTCGGAGTGCCCACGGGGGCGGCCCTCAGGTCAGGATGCTGTAGCCGATCAGCAACGGTACGGTGAACACGATGGCGATGGACAGCATTTCCGAGAGAGTCAGTTCCTTCAGGTTGGCCAAGTACTTCATTACAGCATGCCTTTTGTTGATAACGGGTGTAGCCGCGGCGAACCGCAACGGCCGAGGTGCCCGCCCCAGCGCGACAGCAGTCTTGGAGCGGCAGTAGCATTATCATATTAGTAGTTAGCGATATAGCTGTCAACAAGTTTTTGTGCGTTGCAACAAAAATCGCACCAGTTGCCGAATAATCGCCTATCACCCTGTCATACGTCGATATTTCGTTATCGATAATGAGACTTATCAGCACTCATTCGCCGATCAAGTGCCATTCGCGTCAACCGGTGCGGCTGGCGACGCCCGTTACTTGCGATAGTGCTGAGCGATGGAGCGGATCAACGAGGCCACGGTCTGCGGCGCTTCCTCATGAGCCAGGTGCCCGAGTCGGGGAATGGTCTGGACCTCGACCGTCGGGAGCAGCGCGCGGACGCGGCGGGCTTCGGCCGGACTGACCGTGCTGTCGCCTGCGGCCACCAGCATCACCAAGGGCGTCGCGAGGCGCGGCAGGTCCCGCGCCAGCGGCTGCAAATCCCAGTTGGCCATCATCCCGATGGCGGCGGCCACATGTCCGGGGTTGATGACCAGGCGCCGGTAGAACTCCATCCCCTGGGCGTCCAGGCGCGAACCGGTACTGGCCACCAGTCGCTTGACCGCGCCCGGCGCCCGGGCGCGCCAGGCGAAGTATCGGGACGCCAGTGGATGGGTGGCGAAGAACCGTGCGGCGGGGGCGAACCACTGTCCCGCCAGACCGCGCAGGGGCAGCAGCGCGCCATTGAGACTGATCAGGGCGCGGGGGGCGATGCGTTGATCGAGACAGAGTCGGGCGAGCACGGCGGCTCCCGCGGAGTGACCAAGCACCAACTCGGGCGTCACACCAAGGGTATCGAGCAGGGCCGCGAGGCTGGTTGCCATGCCGGGAAGCGACAACCCCCCGTCGCCCGGCGTTTGGGTGAACCCGTGACCCGGCAGATCCGCGGCCACCACTTGGAAGTCCTGCGCGAGCAGCGGGGCGAGGGTGCGCCAGGAGTGCGTGGCCGCGCCGGTGCCGTGGACCAGGACCAACACCGGTCCCTGGCCCAGTTGCTGCACGTGCCAGCGCAGTCCGCCGGCGCTGACGAAGCGGCTGGCGTCCCGATTCGGCCAGTCGCGTCCCTCATGGTCCCAGTCGAGTCGTCGGTGCATGATCAGTCAGGAACCTGAAGCGGATGTCAGTGTACGGCCAACGGACAGGAATGCGGCAGGTGCTCGTGCCGACTGCCGGCCGCGGCGAACCCGCTGGATCTGCCGGCGGTCCTCACAACCCGGCCTTCGCCTTGACTGCCGCGTTCAGGCGCCCGGCGTCCGCATGGGGCAGCGGCATATAGGTGGCGTCCATGGCCTCCGCCAGGGCCTTGGCCTGGGGGTGCGGGTGCGGGGAGGTGTCGACCACCATGGCGGCTACGCCGGCGGCCCGCACCAGACGCGCGCAGGTCAGGGCCTCCTCGCCGGCTTGGGCGCGCCCGCCCTGACCATTGCGGGCGACGTTGCCGCGCCCGTCGGTGAGCAGCACCAGCAGCGGCGTTCCGCCGCGGCGCTTGACCGCATCGGCCAGGGCCAGCCCGGCCTCGATCCCGGACGCCAGCGGGGTTCCGCCGCCGCCCGGCAGATCCGCCAGGCAGCGCTTGGTCCGCACCAGCGAACGCGTCGGCGGGAGCAGCAGTTCCGCCGTCTTGCCGCGGAAGGCGACCAGGGCCACCCGATCGCGGCGCACATAGCAGTCCGCGAGCAACAGTTCCACCGCGCCCTTGGCCTCACCCAGGCGATGCAAGGCCGAGGAGCCCGAGGCGTCCACGATGAAGATGGCCGTGGTTTCGGAACGGTGTTTGTAGCGCTGGATGCGGAAGTCGTCCTTACGCACCTCGACGCGCGGGGCCAGGTTGGGCACCGGCAGTGTCCGTGGCCGGGCTCTGGTCGCGCCGCCCGGTGTCCCGGTCGCCGGAACCTGGGTTTGCGCCTGACCGCGCTCGCGTTCCGCCCGGCGCACCCGCTGCCAGGGGGCGGCGGCGCGCAGCGTTTCGATCAGGTTCAGCCGATCCCCTGGACGCAAATCGCCGCGGCGCACCCCGGCCGGTCGGCCGCGCATATTGGCCTGCTGGACCTGCCCGGACTTGCCGGTGCTGCGCACCTTGGCGCGCCGCAGTTGGCCCAACCGCAGCCGGTCCAGCAGATCGGTGGGGATGGCCGCCTTGGTGGCATCCAGGACCTGATCCGCCAGGGGGTCCTGGCGCTGTTCCTGATTGGCCTCGGACTCGCCCTCCTGGTCGGGCGGGGGCGGCTCCGGGGGCGGCGGCTCGGGCTCGGATTCGGGCGGTTGCGCATACGGCAGCATGGTCGCGCGCGGCGCCATCACCAACCGGGCGGCGAGGCTCACCTGCGCATCGGTGACCACCAGATCCCCATCCAGGGCGGCGGCGACGCGCGCCGCCCGCATCGTGTGCAGCGAGGTGCGTAACGAGGGGATGCCCAGCGCCAGTGCCGTTTCACAGATGGCGTTCACCTGGTCGGCGCTGATGCTGACCGCGGACAGACGCCCGCGGGCCGCGGTGACGTCCGCGACCGAGTAAGGCACGTCGCCCATCTCCCGTACGGCGATCGGGCTGAGGTCGATCAGAAAGGCGAGTCGATCGAGCAAGGCATCGGCCACCTGCTCGTCCTCGTTGCTGCCCTCATCCAGGGCGATCACGCCGACCCGCGCCGGGGAGCGCAAGGCAATCCCGTCGCGTTCCAAAACCACCTCACCGGTGTCCAGGGCGGAGCAGAGATAGGAGACCGGTGAGCCGCGCACCCGCTCGGCCATCGCCAGTTCCAGCACGCCGCCATGGGCCTCGGCGAACAGTCCGTGCTCCGCCACCGGCCGGCCGGCGCGCAGGGTCGCGGTGAGATCCAGGCCCCCCAGCAAGCGGCCATCCGAGACGTGCAGCGGGATCTTGCGGCGCGGCGTCTCCGGCGGCAGCAGTTCGCGGGTGTCGGCGAGCCATTGATCGCGCACCGGACCGGGGAGGGCGCGCAGGCAGACACCGCCCAAACCGGCCGGATCGACCGCGAAGAGCGCGGCGATCAGGGCCGCGTCTTCCCAGGGGTCCGGACGAGCCGGCGGCGGGGGGCCGCCGCTGACCGGACCCGGCCGGGGGGGCTGCGGGGAGCGATCGGACGCCGGCGTCATCATGCCGGGAACAGATCCTGAACCACCCGATCGACGCGGGCGGTCGAGCCGGACTCATCCAGAGGATCGCGGCGCAGCCGATGGCGCAGGGCCGGGGCCGCGAGCTTGCGCAGCTGGGGAACGCCCACGGAGGTGTCGCCGTCCAGCGCCGCCAGAGCACGCGCGGCACGGACCAGCGTCAATTCGCCGCGCAGACCGTCGGTGCCGAGCGCCATGCACAGGCGCGAGGCCTGCTCCAGCGTATGGTCCGGGACCTCGATCGCCGGCAGCAGGGCCTGCGCGTCGGTGATGCGTTTGCGCACCTTGGCGTCCTTGCGCTTCCACTTCTCGGTGAAGGCTTCCGGATTGCGCTCGAACTCATCACGCAAACGCACCACCTGCACCCGCGTCGCCAGGTCTTGCGGGGTCCGTACCTCGACCGAGAGACCGAAGCGGTCCAGCAGTTGCGGCCGCAGCTCGCCTTCTTCCGGATTACCGGAGCCGATCAGTACGAAGCGCGCCGGGTGACGGACCGAGAGACCCTCGCGCTCTACCAGATTCTCACCGGAGGCGGCGACATCCAGCAGCGCGTCCACCAGGTGGTCCTCCAGCAGGTTCACCTCGTCGATATAGAGAAAGCCGCGATGGGCGCGGGCCAGCAACCCGGGCTCGAAGGCCTTCTCGCCCCGTGTCAGCGCCATCTCCAGATCGAGCGCGCCGATCACCCGGTCCTCGGTGGCACCCAGCGGCAGATCCACCACCGGCACCGGGACTTGCTTGGTCTTGAACGGGGTGCCGTTATGACGCACGCGGCATTCCGCGCAGAGCACACCGACCTCGGCCTCGGGATCGCAGCCATAGCGGCAATCGGCCACCACCCGCATTTTCGGCAGCAGGGCGGCCAGCGCGCGGATGGCCGTGGACTTGCCGGTACCGCGGTCGCCGAACACCAGGACTCCGCCAATGCGGGAGTCAACCGCCCCGATCAGGAGCGCAAGCTTCATCTCTTCCTGGCCGACGATGGCGGAAAACGGGAATGGGACGGGCATAGGAGGTCTCGATCTTAGGTGTCAGGTGCGCTGGTTGAAAGAGCCGCCCATGGTAACCTCAAGCGCCCGTGGATGGGACACATGAAAGTGCTAAAAAAAAAGGGCGTGTGTCAGTTTATCCTGACAACTATACTGTAAGTCCAGCACGACAGTTGGGGCGAGGTGTCACGATCGCCCGCCCCGTTGCTTTCCCAACACCAGCGACCGGAGCACACCATGACTCAGACCCAGCGGGCGGATTCGATCGGCACCGACGCGGCTAACACCTCCACGGCGATCGCGATCCGGCCTTTTCTCGTCGCTTGCGCGATCTGTTCAGTTCTCGGGTTCGGCGTCCTCGCCGGCCTGGCCCATGCCTTGCTGTCTTTCTGGGGGCCGGTGGTCTAGGCAGCCCCCCGCGCGACCATGACGGTGTCCGGGTCAGCGCATCACGGCAGCGTCAGTCGGGGCTGGAGCCTGATCCAACCCGTTCAGCCAGGCGCTCACCGCACCCATGAAGGCGGCTGGACATTCCTCTTGGGGCACATGACCACAGTCAGGCAATACCGCCAGGGTCGCGTTGGGGAGCGTCGCCGCGACCCGGCGGGTATCCGCCTCCTGCACCAGCTGGTCCTGGTCCCCGGTGATCACCAGGACCGGTTGTCGGACCTGTTCCAGGCGGGCGCTGATGTCCACCGGGGTCGAGAGTGAGCGGTGCAGCAGTGCGCCCCAGGCCAGATCCCAGTGGGCCATGCGGGTATGGATCTTGGCTTCTTCGCGCCGCGCCGCAGAGATGCGGGCCGGGTCGTGATAGGAATATGCGAGTAGCGTCGGGTCCCCCAACTGGCGTGCGATGAAGAGGCTCAATCGCTGCAATTGGGGCAGGTCCGCCACCGCGGCCGGGATGGTCGGGCGCTGGGCATAGACCCAGGGCGCGACCAGAATCAATGCCGCGACGCGCTCCGGCCGTGCCAGCGCGGCTTCCAGGGCCAGGGTGCCGCCCGAGGAATTCCCGACCAGGATGGCACGTTCGAGCCCGAGTTGATCCATCACCGCGAAGACCTGAGTGATCGCCGACTCCTTGGCATAGGGGTCGGCCGCCGTCCAGTCGCCCGCGGTCAGCTTGGCACTGAGTCCGTAGGGGAGCTGATCGTAGGCAATGGTGCGCCCATACGCGGCCAGGGGATCGAGCACGGCATTCCAGGTGAAGCTGTTGAAGGTGAAGCCGTGGAGCAGCAGGAAGGCGTGCCGGCCTGACCCGGCCGCACCGGACCGCTCCAGGTGGTGGACGTCGATCCCGGTGGTCCCCGGAAAAGGAATGCGGATAAAGTGGCTGTCAGGCGTCGCCGCGGCGCGGGCGCTGCCCTGCGGTTGGACGGATGCTGTTGAAATCAGCAAGGGACCCAGGGCCGCGGCCCCCAGCAGGAGGACCACCACGACGCCCAAGACCAGCATGACAGGCTTCCACATCGGATGCAGTCCCCGCTTGAAGGCCGGACGGCCGCGCCTGGAGCGTCGGCGGCCGGTCGTTGACGATAAGGCGATTGGGGAACCATGATTCCCCGCGGACGCGTGTTGCCGATGCGGCATCGTGCATCCCTATAACCTCTCCAAGATACCCCAAGAGGACCCCGGAATGGATCAAGGCCCTTCAAAAGGTCTGCACGACGTCAGCCTGATGAGCCACGACCGGCGCCTGCAGGGCCGGCCGCGTCTGTGCAGCGACTGCGGACTGTGCGACAGCTTCCTGCGTCCGCAGATGGCGGAAACCTGTCTGTTCGTGCGCAATCGGGCTGACGAGATCGAGCAGCGTCTGCATGGCCGGCTGCGCAACCCGGGTGATGAGATGCGCTTCGGTATCTTCCGGGAGCAAACCATCGCGCGGATGCGCCGGCCGGTGGCCGAGGCCCAGTGGAGCGGCATGATCACCACCCTGGCCTCCCGGCTGTTGGAGCGCGGCGAGGTGGAGGCGGTGATCCTGACCGGCACCAACCCCGGCACGCGCTTCCAACCGACCCCCATTCTTGCCCGCACTACAGCGGAGGTGCGGGCCTGCGTCGGCAACAAACCGAGCTTCTCGCCCAATCTGGGCCTGCTGGATCAGGTGCGCGCGGCCGGCATTCGCCGTCTGGCCGTCGTCGGCACCAGTTGCCAGGTTCAGATGCTGCGTCAGGCGCAAGCGCAACTCGGGCTGGAGCGTCTCGACCTGATCGGCATTCCGTGCAGCGACAATGTGACCCACGAGGACCAGCAGTTCTTCCTGGCCACCATTTCCCGCTCGCCCGCCACGGTGGTGCACTACGAGTTCATGCAGGACTTCAGCCTGTGGCTGCGTCATGAGGATGGGCACATCGAGCGGGTCAACTATATCGACTTCCCCATGGACCAGCTCCAGGGCATTTTTCCCTCGGCCTGTCTGTCCTGTTTCGACTATCCGAATGCGCTCTCCGACATCACCATCGGTTACATGGGTGCACCGCTCGGTTGGCAATGGGTGTTGGCGCGGACTGCCCGCGGGGTGGAATTGCTGGACCTGTTGCGGCCGGATTTGGAGGTCCAACCAGTATCCGCGGCCGGCGACCGGACCCGCGGCATGCCCCGTTACATCCAGATGCTCGCCAAGCGGCCGGCCAAGCCGCCGAAGCCGATCCGGCAACTCATCGCTTTCCTGCAGCGGCACCGCGGTCCGCGGGGCCTGGAGTTCGCCCGTGCCATCATCGAGATGAAACTCCTGCGTAATTACACCCATGTCCGCGAGAAATTTCCTCAATTGGAAGATCGGATCGTCCCGTATCACGTGTACCAATCCATCGCGCCTTATACGCAGGAGTACGCTGCCGTTTTCGGCCGGGCGCCGGGGGCGGGGACGATTGCGGATCAGGCCTAACCGCGAACATCAGCGGCGCTGGGCCGCTCCCCGCCATGCGGGACACTAGGCCCCTACGCACGTCCTCGCACCCGTTGTATGAATGGCTCGGTATCCGCGGCCAAATCCTCCAGCAAAGCCAAGGGCACGGCCTCCGCTGCCTGGGCCAGGGCAATGGCACGCATCACCAGGGCGGCATCGGCGGGCTCAATGGCACCGGTCGGCAGCGCCTCCCCATAAAGCCAGATGCCGGCTTCGCGGGGATTGGGCGGTTGGGCCCGGCCGGTCAGGAGCGCCGCGGCGCACAGCAGGGCACCGAGCAGCAGGTCCAGCGCCGGCCCACCGAGCGCGGCTCCGGCTTGGGTCTGCGCCAGCAGCACCCGAGCACCCTCGAGCTTGGCCTGGGCCTGACGGGCCAGGGGATGACCCTCGACGGGAACCGGTGCGGCCCCCGCCTCGAACAGGATCTCGCCCTCCGCCGCCGGCGAGGCCGCCCCGAGCCGTTGGAGCCCGGCCAGGGTGCGGCGGTCGATCAGCGCGATCGGGAGCTGATCCGACAGCCCCTCGGCGAATTGGTCGGCCTCCGCGTCGGTACTGTCCATCACCACCAGCAGCCCGCCGCGGCTGGCCAGGATGCGCTCGATCCGCGTACCGAAGCGGTCTTGCAGCGCGATGATGCAGCCGCGCACCGCTTCGGTGGGGAGTGACCCGCGCGGCGGCTCGGGTAATGCTGCCGTGTCGCTTGGCGTCGCGACGCTCGGTTCGTCCTCCGGCGCGGCGAGGGCGGCCGGCGGCTCGACCGCGGGCAGGTCCGCGGCAGGCTCAGGCTCAGGCTCGGCGGAGGCCGCGTGCTCGGTCGCTCCCCGCTCATCCGGACCCGCCAGATCCCCGGCCAGGACCTCGGCCAGCCGCTTGGAGACATCGACCACGTCCTCGGTCGCTTCCGGGTCCACCACATTGTCGAACAGCACGCGCTTACCCTGCACCAGACCCAGGACCCGCTCCTCATAGGAGTCCGGGGCCACCAGCAGGATCACCTGAACCCGCTGGCGCTGACCGAGCCGGTGAATCCGGGCGATGCGCTGATCGAGGACCGCCGGATTCCAGGGAATGTCCAGATTCACCAGCACGGAGGCGCATTGCAGGTTGAGGCCGACACCGCCGGCATCGGTGGAGATGAAGACCTGCACCGCGTCGTCATCGTGGAAACGGTCGATCAGCGCCCCGCGATTGGCGCTGGGGACACCGCCGTGCAGCCGCACCGAGCCCAGCCCCATGCGCCGCACCCGCTGCTCCACCAGTTCGGTCATGCGTTCCCACTGGGAGAAAACCACGGCCTTGAGCCCGGACAGTCGGCACAGTTCATCGAGAATCGTCTCCAGCTCGTCGAGTTTGGGCGAGCCCTCGGTCTCCTTGTCCACCAGACCGGCGGCATCACAGGCCATGCGCGCCCGTTGCAACGCGGCCATCATGCGGTTCTGTTCGGACGGGGTCAGCGGCCGGCGCTTCATGATCTGCGCCAGGATGCCCGCGGCATTGACGGCCTCGTCGTGGATTTCCTGTTGCTTGGGGGTCAGCGCGCAGTCGAGCCGCTGTTCAATCCGTTCCGGAAGCTGATCGCGCACCAGACTGCGGTCACGACGCAGCATCACCGGGGTCAGGCGGCGGCGCAGTTCGGAGAGATTACGGTAGCCCAGCACCTTGCCGCGTTCATCGGTGATGTGGAAATCGACCAGATAGCGCCACAGCGGTCCGAGTACGCGCGGGTCCACCACCTGCATCAGGCTGTAGAGATCCTCCAGGCGGTTCTCCAGGGGCGTACCCGTGAGCACAAAGGCATAGCGCGAGGGAATCTGCTTCACCGCCGAGGCGATCCGGGTGCGCCAGTTTTTGATGCGCTGCGCCTCGTCGAGGATCACCAGATCGGGACCCAGCGTCTCATTGATCAGGCTCAGGTCGCGTAACACCAGTTCATAGTTGATGACATAAAAGCCGGTCCCTTTGCGGTATTGGACGGCGCGCCCCGCCACCGGCCCCTGCACCACCTCCGCCTCGGCGCCGGTGAACTTGGCGATCTCGCGCGCCCATTGGCGTTTGAGCGAGGCCGGACAGATCACCAGTACCCGCTCCACCTGATCGTGCTGGTGCAGCCAATGCGCGGCGGCAATGGCCTGAAGCGTCTTGCCCAGACCCATGTCGTCAGCGAGCAGCGCACGCCCGCGTCCGGCCAGAAAGGCGACCCCGTCGACCTGATAGGGATAGAGGGTGGCCCGCACACCCGGCAGGCGCCCGCCGCCGGCGCGAATGCGCTCGCCGATCTCCTGCGCCCGGATCTGGCGGGCGGCGTCCTCCGCCAGTCGACGGGCGAAGCCCAGGGTGTCCTCGCCCATTTCGATATCGGGCCGTCCAGCCAGGGTATCGGCAAGCCGCAACAGCCCGTCCGGCAGCCGCCCCCGGAAGACCCCAGCCGCGTCGAAGTGTTCGTTCAGCAGCGACGCCAACTCGACGCTCGTCTCACCCGCGCGCTGCAACCGCACGGCCGGCGCGTTCTCACACTCCCAATCCAGGTAGACGAAGGCGGTGTCCGGAGCCCCGTCTCGGGCCTTCTTGAAGCCCTTGCGTTTGCGCAGCCGATGGAGCACCGCCTCCACATGCTTGCAGGTGCCGAGCTGATTGGTGGCGAAGTCCGGGCAGGTGCACCAGTTGGCACGGCGGGTCAGCGAGCGGATGTGTACCAGATAGCTGGTGGGCAGATACCCGGTGGGATTGATGGACCGCGCCCGCCAGGTCCCGAGCCAATCGCCGCCCGACACCGGCTCCACCTGCACCTCGGTGCGCCCGCGCAGTGCACGCTCCTCGATCGCGCCCGCCACGGCCCCGGTCAGCGCCCCGGCGCTGCCGCTCGCCTGACTATGGGCAAACAGGGCCGCCAGGCCATGCACGCAGAGCCCGTCCGGATCCGCTTCGCATTGACACTCGCAGCGGAGATTCCCATCGATGTCATAGCCCAGGGTCAGATCCAACTGCGCTTCGGTCTCCGCATCCTCGACCCGCGCCCACAGCCGCTCGCCGTCCGAGTCCAGCGCGGTGACGCGTTTGTCTTGGCAATGCCGCAGCGCGCTGCGAATCAGCCCGGGCGGGGCCAGCGCATGGATCTGCTCGCTGTCGAAGAGAAACGGGTCTTGGTCGGGTGACGGGGCCGGTGTGCTGGGCATGGCGAACGGGGTCCATAGTCGACGGCAGGGTTAGCCGCTGGTTAGGGTAAACCTTAACAGCGCACTCAGCACTCAGCGCTTGGTTTGATGCGATCGTCCTGACCGCAGCTACGCCCTGATGGCCGCCAACCGATCCGCCAGACCGGCGATCTCGGCGCGCCGCGGCAGCGTCGCGAGCCATGCCGGCGGGATCGCCGCTGTCCCCAGGGCCGCCCCCAGCAGGGCGCCGGTCAGGCAGGCCACCGAGTCCGAATCGCCCTGAATCCGCGCTGCCTTCTCGATCGCCAACCCCAGGTCGTCGGGCCAGCGCAGTGCCGCGGCCACCGCGAGCCCCAACGCGCTGCCCGAGCGCCAGCCGCCGTCACCCAGTGGAATCGCCGGCTCGTCCAGCCACTCCTTGCCCCGCTGCGCCCAGTCCAGCGCGGCGCTCAGACTCTCGGCCAGGTTCCCGCCCTGACTCCAGGGTCCATCCAGATGCCGGATCGCGTCTTCCACACAGGCCGCGCCCCAGACCCCGGTCTCCAGAATCCGCCCGACCAGCCAGGCCCCGGCCATCGCCGCTTCCAGCGCATTGGGATGCGCGTGGGTGACCAGGGCCGAGACCCGGGCCGCCTCCAGCAGCGCCTCCCCGCGCCAGGCGAGTCCAATGGGAACGATGCGCATCACCGCCCCGCAACCGTCGGACGATCGGATCCCGCTGGTTTTCCAGTCACGGTCACGCTCGAAATGGCGTGCACCGGTCAGGCAGGTGTTGCCGGGTGCGGTAGTCGGAGTCAGTGGATCATGCAGCCAGCGCACGAAAGCCTCACCCACCAGGGTCCCGAACCGATCAGCCGCAAAGGGTGATTGGTCCGTGATGGGACCATAGGCCAGCAGCGCCTCGCCGAGATACAGCGACATGTGCGTGTCGTCGGTCCAATTGCCCAAGTGGACCGCGCGCGTCCGCACGCTGAGATCCGATACGAACTCCAGCGGCGCACCGAAGCGGTCGCCGCAGGCGTGGGCGAGCAGGGCGGCGCGGGCGCGGTCGGCAAAGTCCGGGTTGGGCGGCTGGGTGTCCATGAGCGGTTCCTGAAATGGCGAAGTCACAGTGAGATCGACTCCTTTTCATCGTCGCATTCCGGCACCGCCTCGACATAGAGGGTTTCGGGGGCGATATCGATCTCACCGGGCCAGGTCACGGTACCGTACGCTACCCGGGCCAAGCCGAAAAAACCGGGATTCCGGAGCCGTTGGAAGACCGGATATTGACATCCTCGCCGACCTGAAGGACGGCGATTCCTACGGCGCTACGCGCAAAGCTTGCTCGCGAATAGTCGCTTCGGCGGGTTCCTGGGCCGACGCTCCAATGAGCGAAGTCTCTCCGCAGGCTAACCGGGCGTGTCCCGCCCTTAGAACATTGATCGCGCCGACTAAATCGGCGTTTTCCTCGAAACCGCATTCCACGCACGCGAACCGGGCTTGAGTCTGCCGGTTCTCCTTGGCGAGATGCCCGCAGCACGGACAGGTTCGGCTGGTGTTCTGTGGGGGCACCGCGACCAGGTGCCCACCGCTCCACGCCGTCTTGTAGTCCAGTTGTCGGCGGAACTCGAACCAACCCTGGTCGAGAATGGCTTTGTTCAGGCCGGACTTGGCCCGAACGTTGGTACCCGGCGCTTCGATCGTCCCGGCCGCCGACGCCGACATGTTGCGAACCTTCAAGTCCTCGATGCACACCATCGCGTGGTTTTGGCTGATCGTGGTCGTGGTCTTGTGCAGGTAGTCGCGCCGGGCGTTGGCGATCTTGGTATGGATGCGCTGGACCTGGGCTTTCGCCTTCTTCCAGTTCTTCCCGAACTTGGTCTTGCGGCTCATGGCGCGCTGCGCCTTCGCCAACGCCTGTTCCTGACGTTTGAAACTGCTCAGGGGCTCGAACACTGCGCCGTCGCTCAAGGTAGCGAAGCGAACAATGCCCAGGTCGATCCCGACGGCCGTGCCCTGGTGAACCGGGATCTCCGCCTCACGCTCGGTCTGGATCGACGCGAACCACTTGCCGCCCGACTGGCTGACGGTGATGTTCTTCACCGTGCCGAGCACATCGCGGCTGTTGCGGTAGCGCAGCCAACCCAGCTTGGGCAGGAACAGGCGCCCGTTGGCCTGGTCGAGCTTGATCTGTTTCGGGTCGGGGTAGCGGAAGCTGTCGCGGGACCGGCCTTTCTTCTTGAAGCGGGGAAAGTCGGCGCGCTTGGCGAAGAAGTTGGTATAGGCCCGCTCCAGGTCCTTGAGGGTCTGCTGCAACGGATGCACCGGGGCCTCTGCGAGCCATGCGGTTTCCGGGCTGTTGCGCCACTCGGTGAGGCACTTGCACAGCGCCGGATACCCGAGCTTTTTCGCCCCCTGCTCGTGCAACGCCTGTTGTATCGCCAGCGCCCGGTTGAAGACAAAGCGGCACGATCCGGCGAAGCGGCGCATGTCGCGCGCCTGATCGCCGTCGGGCATCAACTCGAACTTGAAGGCTTGGAGACGCTGCATGTCCATAGTATATTGGTCTATGAGCAACGACAACGACATTCGGCACGGGCGGCACTGCGTTTTTGCGATGCACGTCAACTTGGTCTTTGTGGCGAAATACCGCCGCAAGGTCTTCGACGGCGAGGCTATCGCCAGCCTGCGCGCTATCTTCGCCAAGGTCTGCACCGACTTCGAGGCCACCTTGGTGGAGATGGACGGCGAGGACGACCATGTTCACCTGCTGGTCGAGTACCCGCCCAAGGTGGCGGTGTCCGCCCTGGTGAACAGCCTCAAGGGCGTGTCCAGCCGGTTGCTACGCCAAGAGCGGCCGGACCTCCAGCGGCGCTACTGGAAGGGCGTTCTCTGGTCGCCCTCCTACTTCGCCGCGTCCTGCGGTGGTGCCCCGATTTCCATCGTGCGCCAGTACATCGAACAACAGCAAACCCCGCACTAAGACGGGACCGGCCCCGGTCCCGAATACGCACCCCGCGCTATCCTTCCCCGCCCTGAACGGCGGGGCTTGCCGCGCACCGGGTCAAGGTAAGGGGTCATGTCGAATTGGCGGCGCTCGCCGTTGGCGAAGGTCAACTCCAACCGATGACCCGGCTGCGGGACGACAGCGATCACATCGGGAAACATAAGTACATCAATAAATTTATTTGTAATACACAATTATTATAAGCCGCTGATAAATATAGTTTTAGCATATTACGAGAATTACTTTTAATACAAACAATTGTATTGATGTACTTAGCAGATTGTGTTGCTTGTGGTCCATGAATAGCATCCGGACGATGATGCCGTAAAACATGCTGATTGTGAGCATGGACCTCTCCGCAAACTTAGCTTGAATATCGTCGGGTTATGATCGATTCAGCGGCTGCGTCAGGAATAACTCACCAAGTTCGAGCATCTCCAAGACGACGCGCCGGGCGTAGACCGCCGAATCGCGGGCGATATAGCGGGCCATCGCATCGATATCGTCGAGCGCCTCCAGCGCCCAGATCAGTTCGGCAGCCATGATGCCAGACGCTCTTTCGCCTCGTCAGCCGTGAATGAGCGACCGTCCTCGATATCGTTCCGACCGTTGCCGATCCTCTCAAGCACATAGAGATGATACTGGATATCCTCCAGGGTGCAGTTGTCGGGCAGGTGCCGCAGCACTGATTCGGCTTGTTGTTTTGCGGTTTGCATTGCTTGGTCTCCTGATAAGTAGTGCACGCCGGCGGCGTGCGATCATCGCAATCGGAACCATCTCGTTCCCACGCTCCGCGTGGGAATGCAGTCTTGGCCGCTCCAGCGGCCCGATTAGCCACGCGACGCCGGAGTGTCGGGGCGCGGGGAAGCCCAACGGAGCGGCACAAGCGTATGGATTTCGCTTCTCACCCCAAGCTACGGCCCTTGGCCCCAACGTAGATCGCTAATGCGATGGTACGCAACATCGGGTTACCTTCGACTCGCCGCCCTGATCGGTGATCAAAGATCAATCAGTCCATATCGTCGCGCCGTGGCATCGTTGATAACCGCAACCGACGTCCGTTTGAGCGCCCAGGTTCTCACGGTCGCGTGCAGCGCTTTGGACAACGCATCCTGCAAGGGAACGCACCAAGCATCCTGGTGTCCGTTGATGACCAGCACCAGCCGAAAGTCGGCCCGAGCAAAATCGGTCGTCTTGAAGGTCTCGGGAAGCGCGTCGCGCCCGTTCTCATGTCGTCCGAGCGAGGCCGCAATCAAGAGCGTCAAGGCGTTCATCAGCTTGCCGCGGATCTCGCAGATAAAGTCGTCGAAGCTCGGCTGCGTCTCCGGACGGGGTGTACTCGACTTCGCTTCGATGATCCACAGGCGCGGTGGATCGGCAGCGGCGCAAGGCAACACGATCATCTCAGCCATCTTGACGCCGTGCGCGATCCGCCCATACAGTCGGCTGCGTTCGATATGGAAGCAGTGCCCCTGAGGGTACGGTCCGAAGGACATGCCAGACTCGACAATCGCCCCAACATTCATTTCAACACCAGGTCCACTTCTTCTTTGTAAAGCCGGATAGACTCATCGATAATGGGATTGGAAGGCATGCCGTCCTTCAGATCGGCGGTCTCCCAGTGGTCCCCTTCGGCCATGGCCACGGGAATCGAGATTCCCTTCTCCTGGGCGATCAGATACAGTTTCTTGACGACAAAATAGGAGTGGCTTGCGAGGAAGATCTGAATATCCTGGCCGAACGCCTCGACCAATGAATAAAGCACATCGAGAAAAGCGGTGATCGCCTCCGGATGCAGCGTCGACTCGGGCTCATCGACAAACAGAATCGACCCTCTGCGTAGCTGGCGGTTACGCAGAAGACGATCCAAGACTGCGAGCTTGCGGGCACCCTCGGCCGCCAGACCGATTGCGTGCTCCCGATCGCCGACGCGGAAGCGCCAGACGCTTTGAGGAATCGGAATGCCCTGAGATGGCGTCATGACGAGATCGTAATCGGCACGGCCACCAACCCGCTGGTGAAGCGCTGACATCGGCTGCGCTACGCCTTGCGGATAGTCGAGGACGTCTGGTTGATAGCTCAAGGCGTCGACAAGATCCAGATAGGTATCGTCGAAGCCGAACAAGCGCAGGTCCCGGCGCGTCCGCTGGATCACATTGTGCAAAGAGAGAACCTCTTTAGCGGGAATGAAAATCGAAGTGTAGTTAGGGGTTCTGATCGCCTGATTCTTGAAACGGACATCGCCCCGCTTGGCGTTCTGGGGGATCGAAAAGGCGAGCGGCTTTGCCGGCTCGAGCGGAAACATCGGCCACCGCAGCATGACCTTCGCGGACAGGTCGGCAGCGGAGCCGCTTCGCACCAAATCCCCGAGGTTGTCATATTGAAAGGTCCAAAAGAGCTTCTTCTCCAGGATCTCCCCGGAGCTCATCGGCTCGTCGCCGCGTTTTTCTTCCAGTGCCCGGAGCGCACAATACAGCGCCTTGAGCAGGAAGGTCTTGCCGGTGCCGTTACGCCCGATGACCAGATTGATCGGCGAGAGATCGCGCCAGGCGAAGTCCACAATGGGGCCGAAATTTTTGAGCTCGACGCTTTCGATCATGGTGTGTCTCCAGTGGTCGCCGCATCCCGATCTTTGGCCAGCGACGTCTCTGCCAACAGGGCTGGCTCATTCGCTTGGTCATCCAGCAATGTGAGCAGGGAGCGACCGGGCGGCAGGCGGATGAGTGACTCCAGTGAATGCACTTGGCCGATGGCGTCGATCTCCCCTTTATTGATGGTCACGAGAAGCCCTCGCGCAGCAAGGCCCGAAATCCCGCCTGTTGAAAATGCCCGTCGGTGGTGAGTGCGTCGGTCAGCCCACGATCCTGCATGACAATAATTGAGATGCAGTCTGTGAGACCCCACTCCTTATCGGTGCGCTCCCGGTAGAGTTTCGCGGCGCGGGCGTAGAGCCCCTCGGAAAGCGGGACGATCTCCACCGTCGGGTCCGCTTCGAGTGAGTCCAGGAGTTTCACCGCCGCCTGCCGATAGCGTAGCTTGGATAAGGCGTTGCCGATTTCCAAAAGAACCGCACGGGTTGTCACGAGTGGAGTTCTCGCCGCCTCCATCTGCTCGGCGAGCGCGATGGCACGCACATGAAACTGATCCTTTGCCGAGGAAAGAGCAATCGCATAGGCGGTGTCCAGAAACACGTCAGTCGACATGGGGTCGCTCCCCACCATACAGATACGCGTCGACGTTCTCTGACCAGTCGGGGGGGCCTTCCAGCTCAAGCGCGCGCGCCGTGCGCAGGAAAGACGGGGCCTCCCGCTCGGCGGGCTGCAGGCTCTCGATGGTGATGCGCACGCGGGTATTGGGGGCCAGGGCGATCGGTCCGGTCGGACGAAAGACCTTCCCGTCGTACCAAGCTTCAATCATGTCTGTCATTGTTCACCTCGTCTTCCCGTCTTCTCATTCCCATGCCCTGCGTGGGAATGCAGTCTTGGCCGCTCCAGCGGCTGGATTAGCCACGCAACGCCGGGGCATGGGGAAGCCACGCAAGGCGTCAAAAGCGTTCGGCACTCGCTTCTCACCCTAAGCTACGGCCCCGTTGATGTGCCGAGGTGGCTCCAGGTCACGATACTGATGTGATTTCCGCCCGCTACGGCCAAACGCTTGTCATTGGTCCAGAACTCAGCGCAGCCGCCATGCAGCGCTGCCGCAAGATGAAGGGCGTCGGGAGTCTTGATGGCGTACTGAACCCGCAGGTCGGTTGCCAGCTCAAACACCGCGCGGTCCATCGGAATGATCGTGCAACCCAGGAAGAACTTCCGATAGGTTTCGAGATAAGCGCCGTGCTTACTGCGCAAAGCGCCGATCAGACTTTCCAACCGAATCAGCTCACTACTGACGATATCCTGACCCTTAAGGGCCAGCTTCAATTTGTTCTGCTGCTCAGCAGTGCCCTCCACCAAGTCGATGACCATGCAGGCGTCTGGATAAACTCGGGCCATCAGGTGTCGCCCCAACAAGCGCGCTCTTCGTCGATCCGGCGCATGATCTCATCGTGGCCGATGCCGCCGACCTGGTTGATCGGAAGGGCGTCAAGAAAATCATCGAGGTTCCCGCGAAGGCTGGGTGTCTTGCCTGCTTCAAACAAGATTATCACCCGTGCCGGACCGGTTTCGATGTGGTCCGGCAGCTTTAGGTGAAGCTCATGCTCGGGGTTAATGTGAGCAACCAACTCGATGGCTTGCATCTGTATCCCTCTCTTTTATGGCGGTTTTGGTGTTATTCGGGTTCGTTCCTCAACCAGCCCTTTTAACGTGTCACTTTCGGTCTACCACGGCGGCGGCGAGCAACTTTGCGGTCGAGACATGTGGTTTCCCTTTGAATTTAGTGCGCGCGGTTGGCGGTTTCTTCGGACCTCGCGTCGTCTTCGAGAAGATACGCAGATCAATGCAGCTGGCGAGCCACAGCAGCGCCACGCAAAACTGATCCGGCGTGGCGTGGGCGAACGGTTGCCATTCGTGCTCGGGAACGAACAGGTTCATTCCGGTCATGGTCGCGGCAATCTCGCCCGTCATGTAGTATTCCGAGATCGTTTGATCGATGTCCAGGGTGGGATGAGTGGCACGTAGCGCGGCCATGATGACGGCATAGAGATTGAAAGCGACCAATCCCAGGCAGAATCCGAATAGTGCCGCTTGCGGATAACCCAACGTATCGATCTCGGAATTCAGATAGCAGGTCAGCTTCGGAAAGGCGGTTTCGATTCGCCATCGCGTCCGGTAGATCTCGGCAATGATGGTAGCATCGGCAACGGCGACCGGCAGCGTCGTCAACAGAACCAGACGCGTATCGCCATTGCGGGTCTTCTTGTTGAGCATGACGGTGATGCGACGCAGGACCAGTTGCGCGCCATCGGCAGCGGTCAACTGGATGTCTTGCTCATACACTTCACCGCTCTTGCTGTGACCAATAAATCTTATTTTTTCCAATGGCTTAGGCGTAATCCCCGCATGTTCCCGAATGATGAAATACGCCTGTTGGCGATGAATCCCGAACAGGAAGTGCGTCACACAAAAATTCCGGTCGGCGACCCACACGTCCTTCGCTTGCACCGTAGGAATCACGTTACCCAGCAGGGCCCGCTCCTGGGCATGTCCATCGGCGCACGGAAAGACATCCGCGGCGATGCCCAATTGGGCATCGAACACCACCAGCGACTTGCCGGGCAAGGGGCCCGCCGCCGTGTCGCGCAACGGCTTCAAACGATGCTCGGTGGCCGCCAGACAATTGCCATCCAGATACTTCACGCGGTACCCCGGCAGCAGCGCCGGACGCTCACCGTGCATCGTTTCGATCATGACACGGCACTCCCCGGCAATGTAACGAACCAAGCCTTGGGAAGTGGTCAGCTCGATCCCTTTCAATTTCTTGTATACGGCGACGATGGAGGTGCCAGTCTCGGCATGGCGGTAGGCCGCATGCACGCTTGATCGCGTCTTGCAGACGACTTGCAGCAGGAGTCCGACCAGAGAGGAAAACAGGATGTCGCGCGTATACTGCTTGCAGCGTGTCTCCTCGAACCAGCGGTCCAGTTTTTCAGCGTTGAGCAACTGCTCCAAGAGGGCGCGCACCATGACGGTGACTGGACTTTTCTCGGCAAATTTCTGGAGGATCTCACCAAACATGATCAATGGGGTCCGCGAAAAAAATTAAATTAGCTATATCTTACAGCATGTTGGCTGCACGTTAAAAGGGCTGGTTCCTCAACCCCAACCTACGCGCTCCCCCGTTTCCGCTACGCATCTTGCCTGGCGCACTTGTCCCATTCCAGTCCACCTTGCTCCGTCTCCCTTGCAAGAATGAATAGGTCTTCTGTCTTGTACATACCGAATCCCAGCACCTCCGTAATTTGAACGATCCTTGTCTCTTTCGGCAATAACCGCAGCTTCACTCGCTCCGCCTCCGTAGTAACCGCAAAATTAAGGCCAGCACGAAAAGCGACGCTTGGATACATAATTGCATCCACATCGCCCCTATCCCCAAAATCATCCAATAGGATATCGCAGAACGCGGACGTCACTCGGTAATCAGCCGAGCTTGTCGCGCGCTCAAGGAACTGTTCAGCAAGAAATGCGTCCAACAGGCGAATCCCATCCCAGTTTTCTTTAGCCTGCATTTCCCGGTAGTGATCAACGACATCTCCCTGCGCTGGGCCAATATAGGTTTGCCCAGTCCTACGAAAGTAATCTATCTCTCCTAAAGGAAAAACTAAAAAACTTTCGCGCAACTCGTATGTAGCGACTGCGAACGTTTCGCCCAGTTGCGCATCTAACTCGGCAAGTGCCGTGTCTTCGTAAAGCGAACAGTAAAAGACCGGCTTGTTGGGAATATTGCAACGCCCGTAGCCAATCGTTGTACGATCAGGCTTCGGCGACCCGAGATCATGGCGGCAAGGCAGCTTTCCATTTATCAAAGGGAACCTCCTAGCCCGTACAAGAGGCAGGAACTTACTAAGGCGGTATGTCTTGTAGCATTCTTTGCCGCACCAGCCAGCCATCATTGCCAAGACCCAGTTCCGTATTTCGCTGGAGCCATAACGATATTTCATCCCTCCACGCAGCCCCTCAATGGCGCAGCGAAGACCATCAAAATCCGACACAAATTTAGGCAGGCCATTGACTGTGATCGTATGAATTTCCACCACCGCTTCGCTGGTCATGCTTGCGAACCTCGCTCTTGCATATTTGCGATCAGAAGGACTTAATAGCTTATTGGCGCAACCATTCTATGCGACTATGTTACGCGCAAGCGTTTTCGGATGACATTCGATTGCCCGCTCAATCTCTCTGTAGTCATCCGCCCAGATTCGAGCCTTGAACGTCGCCGAGCAACGCGCAGGAGAAGCCGAGCCCTCAAAAATTTCGAGGCCGATCCCCAAGTCCCAAATATGGTCGCCGAATCGGACGAAGCGATCGTGAGCGTCTTGGCCAAATATGAAATTCTTTGTCATCACTAGCTTCAATCGCTTCACGTTCCTTCGGGACAGTCTCTGCAATATGCATCGGAGTGAGTCTTCTATCTCAGGCAGCATGTCCTCTCGGCACTCCTCGGCAAAGGCGGAAAACAGGGTGAGATGGCGCGGGCCAGTGGCATCTCTGTCCAGCAAGCGAACGAACCGCTCGATACCCGAAAGATAATGCTCATGTCGGCAGTTTAGATGCCGGCATACCGCGTAGCGGTCAACGACAACGACATGCTTAATCGGGGCAGTCGCCAAACGATAAAAGCGCTCGGCCCAAGTCGTTTCGTACCCTTGACCGCCAGGAATATGTGTTCCCGAACGCTTTATTGCGTCCTGGAAGACTTGGGAGCGACCTGCGCGTCGCAGCAGGCAAACCTCAACACCGCCTTGCCCTCCAACGACCTTTGGCAGGTCGGTTTCTGGGAGATTGAGTTCCCCAAGAGCAATCGTCTCATCAACCAATGCAACAGAAACCTCGCCAACGATCTGCTCCAGGGCGATGTAAGAAACATGCCCGCTCCAACCTCTGTGAGTCGGGGCCATCAGGGCGTATTTATGCTTCAGGAATTCCATCCAAAGCGACCTGATGGACTGGGGCAATTTATGAATCTTATGCCATAGCTGGCTCCCTTCAAAAGTTGGTTCTTCATATATCAATAGACCAATGCGCTGCCAGGTTTCCAGAAACGCGATATGGCTATCCAACGCGTCCGCGTTGGATTGCGAAGGTTCCGGTACGAGACTTTCAGGATCTACGACGAATGGAACTAGCATGCTTAGCGCCCCGCAAACTTTTCATGGAACGACTCCTCAAAAAAACCGCCGGGCCATTCGTCAATGAAATCCCCATCCTCGTCGATTTCGATGCGGCGAATCTGCGGCCCGCTTCCCGTCGACTCGACAAAATGCACCGCGATGTCATCCGGCACCACCGCCTGGACTCCCTCCGGCAAGACGCCCTTCGCCGTTTCTCTGATCCGGCGCAGGCAGCGCAGCATCAGGTGCTCGCTATGTGTTTCGATCAGGAACAGAGCGTCGGGATTGCTCTTTGCCTGGCTGATGAACAAGTCGGCTAGGACGACCTGGAAGGCCGGGTGGAGGTTCGACTCGGGCTCCTCGATGGCGACGATTCCCGCGGCGTGTCGCAACGCCGCGACCACGACCGGAATGAGCTGCGACATACCCACCCCAAGGTCCTGGGGTGCCAGCGAAACGCCCGTCCGGACATCGCAAAGCTCAAGCTTATTCGCATCCTCCGGCAATTGTTCAAGTCGCTCGCGAATCGAGTCCGCGATGGCGCCGAGATCGCCCGACATGAGGTCTTGCCAAAGCGAGCTTTCCATCGGGACAATCTTATTTCGATGGACTGCCACGGAATAGTCGGTGCGAAAGCCGGTGCTGGATCCGGACAGCCAGTCGTTCACCCGCTGCACAAGCGAGGGATCGGCGGCGCCTGCCAACGCATACCAGGCGGCAAGTCCACTTCCCCAGTCGGGCGCGGAAGGCGCGTCTCTCAGCCGAAAATCCCGGGACGGCAGTCGTCTGTAAGGCCCTAGATAGATGGCATCGTTATTCAGGGCTTGAAGCAAGAGCTCGCCAGGTCGAACGACGAAAGGACTCAAGACTCCAAGGATACGATCCCGCTTCTCGTCTAATGACACGAGCGGCGACCCGAGCGGTTCGTTCCATCCAGGAAGTGCCGTGCCGATAAACAACAATTTCTCTGGAATGCGCAGGAGTCCGAACCCGACATATTCTTCGCTGTCTAGCAGGCGGTCTAGCCCGAATCTTGGGTATATGTTCGTGTCGAGTAACCGCAAGCCCTCGGAGAGGACAGTAATTTCTTCTAGATCTCCCTGCTCAGTAACGAAATACCAATGGCCATCTACTTCTATGCATCCGCTTACTAGGTCCTGAAATTTGGGGTAATCCAAGCGCACTCGGCCGGCGGCCTCGGCTGAATTCAGCAACTCTTGTCTTCGCCGGTACTGTGGATTCTGCTCTTGGGTCTCAGGATCGACCGTATCGTCCCCCCAAAGTCCCTCTCCGCGAATGATTTCCGATACCAGACTATCGAAATCAACTCGCGTCATTCTATTGACTTCTGGGTGAACCCGTTCGTCCGGTGCAACACCGTCACTGAGCATCCGGAATCGGACTGCACGCTCGAGGTCCCAATCGAAATTGCTTTTCTCGCCCTGGGTATAGTGCGCTGCCACCACCGGAAATAGCTTGCTGTCCAGAAACGACAGTCGGGCACACTCCTCTGCGTCGTCAACGGTAATCTCGACGTACTTTGCAGATCCACGTCCTACGCAATAGCGCAGCACGGCTGGACCGCCGGACGAGCGACGTGAGCGCGCACCCAACCAACCGATCTCCAACTCGACCCAAAGATCGGCGGAAACGTCGTGCGATTCCGAGAGGGCATCGACATTGAAAATCTCGCTTATGCCCTCGTCTTCGGGCTCATCGTCCGAGTCCGCGAACTCCTCATCTTCGTCGAGTGCCTCTTGACTGGCGGCAAGAGCCGGAAGATCAATGGCCAGATCGAATCGCATGCGAATGCTGCGCCTTGCATCGTGGCCGTGGACCAGATTCGCGAACCCTCCCAGATCGACGCTATCGCCGCCCAGCTCGCTACGGCGAGCGTCGCAGTTATTCCGTTCCAACACCTCCCGGGCATACATGATCGCCTGAACGACGGTGCTCTTGCCCGCGTTATTGGGTCCGAACAGCAGCGTCAGCGGCGCAAACTCGATCCGCACCGGCTCGCGAATGCCTTTGAAGTTTTCGAGGGTGAGTGCCTTGAGGATCATAGGGTTGTCCTGTGCTTTCCGTAGGTATCGGTGATGCCGGTCGGGTTATCTGGCAGGTGCCGGGTCGGCGCCTACTTGGTCCAGGCCCTCGCTCGACAGGTCGAGGCCCCGCGCGTCATCAACCAGACGGAGGTCATCGCGGACGGTCTCGTCCTCGATGACCATACCGTAGCCGAAGCGCTCCTTGAGGCGGTCATGGAATTCATCGAAGCCGAGCCCGGCGAGTGCCGCCGCAGCAGCGAAGCTGACCTTGTGGGCATGGTAGAGACTGGCGGCGAGGAAGAGGTCACCTGCGCCCTGGCCCAGCGACTCCAGGGCCGGCACGAACTCTGGGTTGATCTGCGCGGTTGACATGGGTTGCGGCTTCGGATTGTTTGTTCGTGTGGCGAGTCGCTCGGTGCCGCCGCCCTGCTCCAGTTCGGCGATGGACTCCAGCAGCCGCCGGCCGTTGTTTGGGCTGCGCAGCAGATGGGCAGTCTCTGTCATGGCGCTTTAGTCCTGTTGATCGGCAGCCTGTCCAGGAACTCGTCCAGGTTGCCCTTTGCCGATGCCATCGCGTCGGACTCGAATAGGACGATAACGCGGACCGGTCCGGGTGGGACATGATCCGGGAGTCTCACCCGGATTTCATGGTCCGACGTGATATTGGCGTTGATTTCGATGGCTTGCATCGGAGTGAATCCCCAAGGATTTGCAGTCATATTGATGCGCGGTTAGTACCGGTAGGGCAGATGCCGTGCCATCACGCCTCGACCCCATGTTTCTTGAGCCAGTTGCTCAAAGTCGTGGGGTTACCGAAGCCGAGCAACCGGGCCGCGCGGGTCTTGTTCCCCCCGGTCAGCCGCATCGCCTGTTCCAGGTAGTGCCGGGCGATCCGATCAATGGTGGCATTGAGATCAATCCCTTGGGCGATATCCTGCGCCAAGTCCGGGTCGCTCGCCAGGTCCCGCATCGGCCTCGGCAGCAGTGCGTCGCGGACGTCTTCCAGGTCGATCATTGGGCCTGGAGTCCAGACGGCGGCACGGCGCAGTGTGTTGAGCATCTCGCGGACGTTGCCGGGCCAGGGGTGCTCAAGCAGAAGTTTTCTTGCGTTGACTGAAATAATCTTGTGGCTGTAGCCCGGCTCGGACTCGCTCTCACGGTTGACCTGCTCCAGCAGTCGGTCGAGCAGCAGACCAACGTCGCCCTCGCGTTCACGCAGCGGCGGCAGATGGATGACGGCGACGGCGAGCCGGTAGAACAGGTCCTCGCGGAAGCGGCCGGCGGCGACCTCCTCGACCAGGATGCGGTTGGTGGCGGCGAGGATGCGCACGTCGACCGGGGTCGGGGTGGTGGCGCCGACGCGGGTGACCTCGCCTTCCTGGAGTGCGCGCAGGAGTTTGACTTGGGCGGGCTTGGGCAACTCGCCGATCTCATCCAGGAACAGAGTGCCGGTGTGAGCGGACTCGAAATAGCCTTTGCGCTGCCCGGCGGCGCCGGTGAAGGCGCCTTTTTCGTGGCCGAACAACTCGGACTCGATCAGATCCGGGGCGATGGCGCCGCAGTTGACAGTGACAAAGGGGCGTCCGCGCCTGGGGCTGGCCTGGTGGATGGCGCGGGCGAGCAGTTCCTTGCCGGTGCCGGACTCGCCCTCGATCAGGATGGGGATGGAGCGCGGGGCGGCGCGGCGGGCGCGGGCGATAGCGCGCTGCATGGCGGGCGGGGCCGCGGTGGCAGATGGCTTCGAATTCGGGGGCAGCGGGCGGCAGGCCGAGGGTGAGCCGTTCGAGCGTCCGGTCGGGACGCTCCAGCAGGTCGGGGAGGAAATCGGCGGAGATATCGAAGGGGAACGCGGCCACGCGCACACCGTGCTGGATCGAGGATTCGATCAGTTCGGCGGGGAAGCGGGTCTTGGCGAGAATGATCCACACCGCGGCCATAGCCGGGGTTCCAGGGCTCAGATGAAAGGCGAGTCCGTCACCCGGCGGCTGGCCGGCGAGGGTCTCCGCGACGACGGCGCGGGCATGCCGGTAGATGGCGCCGAAGTCGGTGGGACTGTCGAGGGCGACATAGTGGGGCGTAACGGGCGTTGGTGCCTGGGTCTGAATCCAGTCGAGATAGTCGGCGGCCTCCGGGCGAAGCGGCCGGTGTGCAGGGCCTGGGCGACGGGACCGAGACCGACTTGCTCGGTCTCAGTGACGGCCCGCAGATCGGTTCGGCCAAGCCAACTGATGAGGGTGGTTGCCATGAGCGGATCATAGGCGATTGCGCGGGGATGCGGACCGGGCGCCGTCGCCAAAACAAAGCAATGGGCAGACCGAACCGCCGAAACAACCGACGAATGGACCGTCGCCCTTGGGTGGTGGGCCTACTTCGCATATCCTGCCCTGCACTCAGCTGCGTTTTTATCGCTGTAAATGCGCTGTTTTATCGCTGTAACACCACGATAGAGAAAAACCGGTGATTTTCGGCCAAAAATGCGGTAAAACAGCGCAATCACAGCGACCTTACAGCGCAGTTACAGCGATCCGAAGATTGTCAAAGCCCATCCCCACCGCGTGTGTCGTCCGCGCCCGAACCTCGGCCGGCCGCGGTCCTGGCCGAGCCACCCAAGGGGCGGCGCTCACCGCCCCCATGCTTGGGCGAAACCCTCGACAAGCTCAAAGGCCGCAAATCGCAACAATAGGAGGCAGAATGCGCGCTAACCCGACAACCTACGAAAGCGACGTGATCGCTTGGGCTAACGAACAGGCTCGACTGCTCCGGGCCGGGCGTTTCGACGCGCTGGATATCGAACATATCGCCGATGAGATTGAGGACGTGGGAAAGAGCGAAAAACGTGAGTTGCGAAGCCGGATGGCCGTCCTGCTGGCCCTTTTGCTCAAGTGGCAGTATCAACCAGAGCGCCGGGGGAACAGTTGGCAACGCACAATCAAGATTCAGCGCCGCGGTGTGACCGGATGCCTAAAGGAAACGCCCAGCCTGAAAGTGGACTTAAGCAACCCGGATTGGTGGGAACGGGTGTGGGATGACGGCGTAGGCATCGCCGTCAAAGAAACCGAGCTTGATTGCTTCCCCGAGTGTTGCCCCTGGACCTTCGATCAAATCATGAATCCGGAGTTTTGGCCTGCGGCACTCTAGCCCGCAGCCGGACCCGCCCCACTGCCCGTCCATACGTCCCGATCGGCGTCTCCTGGACGCGGCCCCTAGTCCGCCCCCCTTGGGCAGCGATTAGCCCACCCGGCGCCAGACTGGCCCGTCGTCACAGCTTGCTTGCGCGTAGCGCCGTAGGAATCGCCGTCCTTCAGGTCGGCGAGTTGGGTCTACCCCCAGATGAAAGGCGAGTCCGTCACCCGGCGGCTGGTCGGCGCGGGTCTCCGCGACGACCGCGCGGGCGTGCCGGTAGATGGCGCCGAAGTCGGTGGGACTGTCCAGGGTGACATAGTGGGAGGTGACGGGCGTGGTGCCTGGGTCTGAAGCCAGTCGAGATAGGGGGCGGCCTCGTCCGGGGAATAGTCGCAGAGAAGTTCCAGCCGGGCGAAGCGCCCGGTTTTCAAGGCCTGGGCGACAGGGCCTGAACCGATTTGTTGAGCTTCGGTGACGGCACGCAGATCGGTTCGGCCAAGCCAACTGATGAGGGTGGTTGCCATGAGGGGATCATAGGCGATTGCGGCGGGATGCGGGGGGTGCGATCGAAACTGATGAGGTAGCATAAAATACAGCAGTACCCGTCTACAC
>JACDZJ010000012.1_pt1 | contig 96205 bp, 65 predicted proteins | sample 7365721 | NCBI WGS metagenome assembly JACDZJ01 (sample SAMN15143480, study PRJNA637477) | pond metagenome | biome: freshwater wetland ecosystem [ENVO:00000243]; feature: pond [ENVO:00000033]; material: pond water [ENVO:00002228]; isolation source: pond water containing pink berries ... | reverse complement strand
CGGCGCAGCCTCGACGACGGGAGTCGGTTCGGCGGCGACCGGTGCCGGCGCGGCCTCGACCACGGGAGTCGGTTCGGCGGCAACCGGTGTCGGCGTGGCCTCGACGACGGGAGTCGGTTCGGCGACAGCCGGTGCGGCTTCAACAACCGCGGCCGGAGCTTCCGTTGCGGCAGCCGCCGGCGGGGGCGTCACGGGGGCTGGGGGCGGAGTCAACGTGACCTTACCGATCGGCGCGAGCCGCGCCGCTAACGTCCGCGAATCGCTTGGGGGTCCGATGGGTGCGAACGAGGCATCGGTCGCCACACGGATCACGCCGGCGGCCATGGCCAGGGCAACCGCCCCAACGATCACGGTCTGGTAATCCATACCGCTTGAATTTTTGGAAGACATACGCGAATTGATCCTCTGTTGTCTGGTGATTGACCGCCTGCTCACCTTGCCCACCGGGCAGTTAAAGGGGCGCGCAGGCGGGTGCAACGCGTTGGACAGCCCGGTTACACCTAGGCGAACCTCGCGACAACCGTGAATCCGGCCTGGTGTCCCAGTCTGCTCGATATCGACGGCCCCGATGGTTTCCCGCGTATTGTACGGTAATGGACTCCGAAACGCCGTACCGCAAGCACGACTGACCGGCTGCGCCAAATTATGCGAAAATTCGGCAGGCAGCCGCGGTGTAGCGGCCACGACCCAGCGACTGCGCCCCGATGGCGCAGTTCTTCTTCCGTTCAACACGCCGTGGCCTTCGGTGGCGACGGCTGCTGTTGAACACCCCGCTCAAGGATACCCGATGAAAAATCCCGCGAATCCCGAGAACGGCCCCCTGGATGACTGGCAGTTGGCGATCCGCGTGGTTGCCATGCCGGCGGACACCAACGCCTACGGCGATATCTTCGGCGGCTGGATCATGTCGCAGGCGGACATCGCCGGCAGTACCATCGCCATACAGGTCGCTCAGGGGCGGGTGGCGACAGTGGCGGTGAAGGAGTTCCGCTTTCTCGCCCCGGTGCTGGTCGGTGACCTGACCGAGCTGTTCGCACGATTGGAACGTACCGGCAACACGTCCATCAGCGTGGAGGTTGACGTTTGGGCACAAGGCGAACCTGACCCCGGCAGTCGGCGTCATGTCGCGCACGCAGTGTTTGTATACGTCGCGGTTGATGCCGATGGCCGGCCGCGGCAACTGGCGCAACCGGCCACGACCGTGACCTGAGTTTCGCCGTCAAGGTGTCGCGAGATCGTGTGGTGCACGATTTCCGGTCGAGCGCCGGGTCCATGAATCCCATGAGAAAGGCATCATTGTTTCGGTTGCGGCCTGCCCATAGCCCTGGTGAAATGCTGCCGATTCAGGGGCGACGGCTTCCGGTCTCCAGCCGGACTGAAACAGCGGACATGCTGTTCGCCCATTGATCCAGGCGGCTATTTCCCAAAAAGAATCGGAGATATCGCCATGAACACTCACGTGGTCCAACAGCCCCCGGTCTGCGCGCAGGCAAACCCGCGGGTCGGTTCGGTCGGTCTGTTCGCGCCCTTGCACTGGATCGCGGCAGGGGTAGACGATTTGCGTCATGCAACGCTCTACGGCCTGCTTTACGGCCTGCTGTTTACCGCTGCCTGCGGCCTGACTTTCCTCTTGGTGAGCGGTTTGCCTTGGTTCACGATTGCCTTTTTGACCGGCCTGCTGCTGATCGGCCCTTACCTGGCATCCGGGGTCTACCTGGCCGCCCGGCAGCGCGAATCCGGAGCGCCGGTCAGCATCCGCGCCGCGCTGACCGTGTTGGCCGCCCGCAAGACCAACATGGCGTTTTACGGCGTATTTCTCGCCCTCTTGATGGTCGTATGGGTGCGCCTTGCCGCCCTGCTGTTCGCCATTCAGTTCACCAGCATGTCGCCCACGATCGATGATTATCTGGGCATTCTCAGCGGCGGCGCGGATCCCTGGGTCCTGGCCTTCTTCTTAGGCATCGGCCTGGTGTTGGCCGTCACTGTGTTCGTCACGAGCGCGGTGTCGGTTCCGCTGATCATCGATCGCGATCAAGATCCGCTCAGCGCCATCCGCACCAGCGCGCGGGCCGTGGTCCGCAACTGGCCCGCCATGGCCCTCTGGGCCGCGCTGATCGTGATCCTCACCGCCATCGGTGTCGCGACCTTTGGGGCTGGGCTGGTGGTGCTTTTCCCCGTCCTGGGTTATGCCACCTGGCACAGCTATCGCGACTTGGTTGCCTGAGTACACCACGCGACCTGTCTTCTCCTGCTCGGCGGCGGGGCAGGAGGAAGCGATCGATGCTGCCGAGTAGGGGTGTCGCCAGGCCCCCCGATATGCCGGATACAGTCAACTGATCGTTGCCAAAGGTTGCCCTGCCGGCGATACCGCGGCTGCGTTACAGTGCGGATGCTCGTTATCTGATGAGCACAGTTAGTCAATTGTCGGGATCGATTGTCGTTTCGTCGGAAACCATTTTGAGGAACAGGCGGTAGGCCCTAGGCTTACCGATCGGTTCTGGATTCCGGAAAAACATGATTGACTTGCACGCACACTTGCTGCCCGGTGTCGACGACGGGGCACCTGATTCGGCGACCGCGCTGGCCATGGCACGCATCGCCGCGGCAGATGGGATCGAGGTCATGGCCTGTACGCCGCACATTTACCCCGGGATGTACGAAAATTCCGGCCCTATGATCCGTCTGGCTGTTACCGCACTCCAAGCCGACTTGGACGAGGCCGGGATCGCGTTGCGCTTGACGCTTGGGGCCGACACCCATATCGCCCCGGATTTGATCGCGGGTTTGCGCTCCGGCCGGGTGCCGACCCTGAACGACAGCCGCTATTTTCTGCTCGAGCCGCCCCATCACGTGGCCCCGCCGCGGCTTGCAGAAACCGTGTTCAACTTGCTGACAGCCGGCTATATCCCCGTCATCACCCATCCGGAGCGCTTGAGCTGGATCGAGGATCAGTATCAGGTTTTCGTCGACTTGGCGCGTAAAGGGGCCTGGTTACAGGTGACGGCCGGCAGCCTGACGGGTCGCTTCGGCGCGGCCGCCCGCTACTGGGGCGAGCGTCTGCTCGACGAAGGCTGGGTACATCTCCTGGCGACTGATGCGCATGGTGCCAGCCGCCGTCCACCATTGCTGGCCGAGGGACGGCGCGCCGCCGAAGCCTGGGTCGGTGCGGACGAAGCTTATCGACTCGTCGATACTCGCCCCCGTGGTATATTGCGGAATGCGGAGCCGGAAAGCCTGATATCAGTCCCGGCGGCGGCAGCGGCCGCGCCGACGGTTCGACGCGGCTGGTCGCTGATCGCCGATTGGTTCGAGCGGCGTTGAGCGAGCCTGATTTCAGGCGGTAGACAGAGATCGCGGTCATGTCGTCGTCTGCGTTCCGCTCGGCGACGCGAACGGCGTGAGGGAGGTAAGTGGATTTGCACAAGAATAGCGTGCCGGGTTTCGCATTCTCATCATTCGTACCCCTGTTGGTCCGTGCGCTTTGGTGTGCGCTGGCGTTCGGTCTCGCGGCTTGTGCCGGCCGACCGTCGGGCGATGCGGCGCTCGACTCCCGGCCCGGCGCCGCCGGGCTCAATGCGGCCGTGGGCACGCAGGACTATCTGATCGGCCCCCAAGACTTGCTGAAGATCGAGGTTTTCGGGATCGAGGCACTGAACCGCTCGGTGCGGGTCAACTCCACCGGCAAGATTGGCCTGCCGCTGATCGGCATGGTCCAGGCTGGCGGCTTGACCAGCGAGCAACTGGCGGCTGACATTGCCGCGCGACTCACCAAGGACTTTCTGCAAGACCCGCAGGTCATCATCTTTATCGAGGAGTACACCAGCCAGCGGGTGACGGTCGTCGGTGCGGTTAAGAAGCCGGGTGTCTATCCGGTCAAAGGCCGCACGACCTTGCTGCAGGTGGTGGCGGGTGCCGAGGGTCCGACCAGCATAGCGAACATCGGGTCGGTCAAGATCCTCAGACCCCAAGCCGACGGTACCCGTAGCGTGATGAGCTTTGACCTGAAGGCGATCCGCGACGGACGGATCCGCGATCCGGAAATCCGCGGTGAGGACGTGGTTCAGGTCGACAACTCGGTGGTCAAGGATAGCGTCAAACAGGCGTTTGAATTCATCCTGCCATTCTGGGTCATCGGCAGCCTGCTCTGAGCCGGCGGCCGGGCCAATCGTCACGCGTCCACTGCGCTTCGGATCGAACACGAGTTTTCTATGAACGCCCCTGACATGCCCATCTCGGCCGATGCCGGCCGGCAGCCACAGGGCCATGCCCTGATCGAGCGCCAGTCCGGCGTTCCCATTCCGGCACCGCCTGCGCCGCCCCCGGGCTATGAGGAAGAGTCGGACAGTGACGGTCTCGATCTGCGCGAACTGTGGCAAGTGGTGCTCAAGCGCCGCTGGACCATCATCGTCTTCGCCGCCATCGTGGTCGTGGCGGCGGTGACGGCAACCTACCTGATGACTCCGATCTATCGCGCCAGTTTGATCCTGCAGATCGACCGCGAAGACATCAAGGTGACCAAGATCGAAGAGGTGGCGCCGGTCGACGCCTCGACCGGCGGTCAGGATTACCTCCAGACCCAGTATGAACTGCTCAAGAGCCGCAGTCTGGCCCAGCGGGTGATCGACCAGATGGGCCTGGCCGACCAACCGGCAGAACCGCCGCCGCCGTCGATGATGCAGCAGGTCAAAGCCTGGGTGGTCGCCTGGCTGCCGGGTGGCAGCAGCGGCCAAGAGGCCGAGGCGGCGGGTGAGTCCGTGGACGCGGCGGCGGACGCAGCCCGGATGGAGGGTGTCATCAGCGGGTTTCTCGGCGGCTTGACGATCGAGCCGGTACGCAATTCGCGGTTGGTGCGACTGCATTACAATAGCCCTGACCCCAAGTTGGCCGCGGCCATTCTGAATAATCTGGCCAAGAGCTACATCAACCTGAATCTGGAGCGGCGTTTCGATGCCACGACCTACGCCCGCAACTTCCTGCAGGAACGCTTGCAGCAGGTCAAGGCCAAGCTGGAGGAATCGGAACGGGAGTTGGTCGAGTTGTCCCGTCGGGAAGAAATCATCTCAGTCGACCAGAAAGAGAGCGTGATCACCGGGAATCTGACCGCCGCCAGCACCGCCTTGATCGAGGCCGGCAAGCACCGGATGGCGGCCGAATCGGTTTACCGGCAAATGCTCGGCACCCGCGGCCAGGGTCTGACCCAGGTGCTCGAAAGCAAGATCATCCAGGATCTAAAGCAAACCAAAGCCAAGCTGGAGGCGCAGTACCAGGAAAATCTGAGTACCTACAAGCCGGCGTATCCGACCATGGTGCAGTTGCGCGGTCAGATCAAGCAGGTCGACGCCATGATCAATGAGGAGGTCGGCAACATTCGGGCGGCGATCACGTCAAATTACGAGGCGGCCAAGGCCGAGGAGGCGATGCTGCGTGCCAACCTCGATAAGATGAAGCAGGAGGTGCTGTCGCTGCAGGGGCGTAGTATCCCGCTCAACATCCTGCGCCGTGAGGCGGACACCAACCGCCAACTCTACGACGGCCTCTTGCAGCGCTATAAGGAGGTCGGGGTGGCTGCCGGGGTCGGTACCAACAACATCTCGGTGGTGGATGAGGCCAAGGTGCCAGCCCGCCCATACAAGCCCAGCCTGCGTCAGAACGCGTTGTTGGCATTGGTGCTCGGCTTGCTGGGCGGCGTCGGCCTGGCGTTTCTGTTCGAGCATCTGGACGACAGCTTCCGTCGGCCGGAGGAGTTGGAGCGGCTGCTGGATCTGCCGCTGCTGGGCGTGATCCCCAAGACGCCCCAGGAGCCTGGCGACGACCGCGCGATCGCCCTGATCGGTCACGATGACCCGCGCTCGGCCTTCGCCGAGGCTTACCGATCGGTGCGTACCGCCCTGCAATTCTCTACCGCGAGCGGTGTGCCCCGACTGCTGACCATCACCAGCGCGATGACCGGCGAAGGCAAGTCCACCACCGCGCTCAGTCTGGCGATTCAGTTCGCCCAGGCCGGGAAACAGACCCTGCTGATCGAGGCCGATCTGCGCAAGCCGTCGATTCACCGAACGTTGCGGCTGGATAATCAGACCGGGCTGACCAACTACCTGGCGGGCGGGGAGGCACAGCCGGTCGAGATCACCCGGCCCACCCATATCCCTAACTTGTTCGCCATCCCGTCCGGTCCCCTGCCCCCCAATCCGGCTGAGCTCCTGTCCTCGGCGCGGATGGTCGAGTTGCTGGCCCTGGCCGCCGAGAAATTCGATCAGGTAATCCTGGACAGTCCGCCGCTGCTCGGGCTGGCCGACGCCCTGATCATCGGTAACCTGTGCGAGGGCACCTTGTTGACTATCGAGATGGCCAGCACGCCGCGCGGCTATGTGCAGGGTGCGGTGAAGCGGTTGCGCGGGGCGCGCGTACCGCTGCTTGGCACCATTCTGACCAAGCTGGAAGCGCGGGCCGGCGCTTACGGTTATTACCGCAGCTATTACTATTATTATCATCACTCCGGTTACTACGGCGACACCGGGGGTGCAGCGGCGAAGCGTTTACCGGGCTAAGGCGATTAGACCATGCCGGCCGACATTGCCGAGCTGGCGCTGGCGTGCTATCGGGCGCCGTTAGCGTATCAAGATCGGTTGGCGCCGTCCGCGCCGCTACCGACTGGTATGGATCGGTTATTGATACTGGCCAACGGGTCCGGACCGACCTGCGATGACGCGGCTCGCCGGATTGGTGCCCGACCCGATGAGGTGCGCGATGCCGCGCGGTTCCTGGTGCAACGACTTTGCTTCGGACGCGGCGCCGATCATTACCGCGTCCTGGGTCTGAACCCGGACGCGCCGCCCGCGCAAGTCAAGGAACACCATCGGCGGTTAATGTGGCTGTTTCATCCTGATCGTGTCGTCGGTCGCGAGAGTTGGACCGAGGGCTATGCGGCACGGGTCAATGAGGCCTGGGCCGTGCTGTCCCACCCCGAGTCCCGCGCCTGCTACGATACCCGGATGCGCCAACCCGCGCCGACCGCGGAGCCCATTGGTGCCTGGTCGGCACCCCGGCCGTTGGTGCCGGTCGGAAGCGGTCGATCATGGGCCGGACGCCGTTTTCGTCAGCCTCGTCCGGTCTGGCGAGGGTGGCTGCCCTTGGCCGTGCTGGGAGGCGGTGCAGTGGGTGCCGTGCTGTTGGTGGGGACCATCCATCTCGGCTTGCCGTCGAGCGCGCCGCGGCTCTACGCCCCCGCGGCCGGAAGCGGCACATCTCCGCGGCCTGAGTTGTCGGTTCAACCGGCGGGACTTGAGCATCCCCGGCAACGGGACCCCGAGCCGACTCAAGAAAACGGCACCGGAATCACGTTGGTCGAGTCATTCCCGCCCGCGCCGCCGTCCGCTAACCCGAGCGCGCCTGCCGGCCCGGCGCCGGTTCCCCAGTCGACGCCCGAGCCCATCCCGACGGGGGTCGAACTGACCGCTCGCGAGGTGCAGACGCTGATTGATCGCTACACCGATGCCTGCCGCCGGGGCGACCTGGAAGGCGTGATGGCCCTGTTTGCGGCCGACGCATCCGGTCAGGGCGGCAGCGTCCGGCGGGATTACGGGAACCTGTTCGCGGCATTCCTGATCCGGCGCATCCAGTTAAATGAGGTGAAGTGGAGCTTGCGCGGCGACCGGGCCAAGGTCTCTGCCCGTTACGCGCTTTGGCTGCGGGGACGCCGCGATGGTCAACAGATCCAATGGACGGGCAACATCCATTTCAAGTTGCGCAAGCACGAGGGGCAGGTGATGATTGATGCCATTGATTACCATTGGTCGAGTCTGGCCAGGGGCTAACGGGTGATGCGGATATCCGGGAAGGTGATCACCCTGGGTGGTCTTAGCTTGCTGGCTGGGTTGCTCAGTTGGCGGATTCTGGTCGTCGGGCTGGCCGATTATTACGCGGTCCTGGGTACGCCGGACGCTGCTGCCGCCGCATTGGGCTGGCGCGCCGACCATCCGGCAGCACTTTTCCAACGTGGTGAAGCCTTGGCGGCGCGTGAGCCGACGGTTGCCGCGACGCTGTTTCAGGCGTCGGCGTGGAACGACCCGACCAACGCGCTGACCTATCTGGCACTGGCGGAACTCTGGGCGGCAGGCGGACGCTTGCCGGAGGCGATTGCGCTGGCGGAGGTTGCCGACGTGTTGGGGCCAATGCGCAGTCCGGCCCTGTCGCGGTCGGCCGCGTTCTGGTTCGCGCAGGGCCGGCCGGACCGCGGGATCGAGCGCTGGAGTGTCCTGCTGCGCACCCAGCCTACCATCGCCGGCCAGGTATTCCCGGTCTTGCTGCGTCTGGCCGATGAACCGGTCACCCGCGCCCTCTTGTTGCCGCTGCTGGATCAGCCGCCGGATTGGTGGGATGGATTTTTTGCCTACGCGGCGACGCACGCCCCGCGGCCGGAACCGGTGATGTTTCTGTATCAGGGCCGCAACCGAGCGGGTGCCGTGCCATCGCTGGCCGAGCAGCGGGTCTATCTGGACCGGATGTGGAAGGACGGCCGTTGGCTGGACGCCTATCTCGCCTGGTTAGGGGGGCTGGATGACCGAGGGCTGGAGGGACTGGGCCAAATCTACAACGGCGGTTTTGAATTGCCGGTCACCGGCATCGGCTTCGATTGGCGGATAACGCCATCGCGCGGGGTCAAGGTCGAAACACTCGACACCTATGGTTCTCAAGGCAGTCGTTCCTTGCATGTTGAATTCGAGGGTCGCGGCGCACGTTTCCAGCATGTTAGCCAGCCGCTGTATCTGGAGCCGGGGCGCTACCAGCTGCGAGGACGGGTGCGGGCCGATGGGTTACCGCCGCGGCAGGGTTTGCGTTGGGCCGTGCGCTGTCATCGGTCGGCTGCTGAACCCTTGGCCGCCACTTTGCCCTTCGGCGGCAAGGATGACTGGCAGGCGTTTACCCTGGAGTTTGAGGTCCCGCCGTCCGAATGTCAGTTACAGGAGCTGCGTTTGGAGCAGGAAGATCAGGTTGGCGAGCGTTGGGACGGTCATGGTGGAATGTGGTTCGACGCTCTGACGATCAGCCGCGGCAGCTAGTCCGGTGCCGTTCGCGATGCCGGATGGTTCGCCGCCGTGCCCGGTTGCGTTGCTGCGTTTTTCCGAAAAATCAGTGTCGGATCACGGAACTGCCGAGATCGGTACATGGCCTTAAGGTACGGCAGTCGCCCAGTGTGTTAGTATTGTAAAGTAATCGTCCTGGCGTCGAGTGCTAATCTGTCATTAGTTTTACGCGTGCGGGAGTGCGAGGTTCAAGGCCATGAAAAAGCAGTGTACGAGTATTGGTCTGGCGGTGGTGCTGGCAGGTTATGTCGCTGTCGCCGCTGGTGCGACTGGTCCTTCCGCAATGGTCAAGCAGTTGCAGGGGCGCGTCTTTGTCGGCCAGGACACGGCCATGAGGCTGGCGCAGGACGCGATGCCCCTGTACGCCGGCAACCGCGTTGTTGCAGTCGCCGGTGGTGCGGTGCAAGTCGTTTATGCCGACGGTTGCGTCGTCGCCATGCCTGAAAACAGCATTCTGGCGATCGGTGGAGCGGATCAGTGCCGTACCGGTCGCGCCCTGGTGCGGACCACGGCCGGCTTCCAAGGTCAGCCGATCGGTCAAACAGCTTTTGGAGAATTCGGCGGCGTTGAGGCGGTTACCGGCGGTTCGGCGGGAACGGCGGGAACGGCGGGAACGGCGGGGACTGCGGGGACTGCGGGTGCAGCGGGTGCAGCGGGTGCAGCGGGTGCAGCGGGGACTGCGGGTGCAGCTGGTGCTGCGGCCGGTGCGGCCGGTGCGGCCGGTGCGGCCGGTGCGGCCGGTGCGGCCGGTGCAGCCGGTGCGGTTGTCGGCGGCTTGGGCGCGGTCGGCTCTGCTCTTGCAGCCGCAGGTGCAACGGTCGGCTTGGGCGTGGTCGGTACTGCTGTTGTTGCTGCGGCAATCGTCGCCGGCGTCGCGGTTGCGGTGGCGGAATCGGCAAGCACAGACAATACAGATGTTAGTCAATGATTAGTCTACCGGTGAGCGGCTGGGAACAGTGACCTGAAGCCCGATGGTTGATAAGGAATCCGGCGGCACTGCGCTTGTCTTTGCGCTTGCCGCATTGATGGTGTTTGCGGCATTGTTTCTCGGTACAGGTCAGCGACCCTTGCCGATGATGATTGCGGAACTCGGGGCGCTGGCACTGCTGGTCGGCTTGTTGTCCCCCTGGCGGGTATCGGCGACGTTCGCAGCGCCGGGTTCGGGCCTTGCCCGGCCACTGTCCAGACCTTGGCTGATCTACCTGACCGCGCTGTTACTGGTGCCGCTGATCCAGTTACTGCCGGTCACCGTGGGTCTCTGGGCTGAATTGCCGGGGCGCGGCTTTTATGCCGAATCGATCCGCTTGGCAAATGACAGCAGTCCTGGTCTTGATTGGCGCGCGATATCGCTGATTCCCAGCGCTACCGAGGCCGCGTGGCTGGCACTTTTGTTGCCTCTCGCGGTCTTTTCTGCAGCCATGCGGCTCGACCGCGAGCGGCTGCTGGTACTGGTGCTGGTCTTCCTGGGCATCGCCACCGTGCAGGCGCTGCTGGGGCTGATCCAATTCGGCAGTGCCGCGGTGACCGGCAGCGCGTTGGGGACCTACACCAACCGTAACCACTTGGCGGGTTTGTTGGAGATGGCGCTGCCGATGGCCTTGGCCCTGCTGGCGGCCACGGTCGGCCATACCCGACCCCCGCATGCCGCGACGCGCCATGGCCGGCGCAAGCGGACCTTTCGCCAGTGGCTGGCGCGGTTCAGTGTCACGCGGATCAACCAGACCGCGGTGCTGGGCGCGGTGTCGCTCGCGATCCTGCTGGGTCTGGTCTTTACGCGCTCCCGCGCCGGCGTGGTCCTGGCGATGATGGGCATCCTGCTGTCCACGCTGATGTTTTCTTACCGGCTGGGGGGGCGCGACACCTACGGACTGATCGGCACCTTCACCGCCGCCGGGATTGGCCTGGCCAGTCTGATCGGCCTGGCGCCGGTCTTGAGTCGTTTCACTTACGCGGACCCCTTCGAGGACGGGCGGTGGAAAATCTTCGATGCCACGGTGCGGGCGATCGGTGAGTTCTTCCCGCTGGGCAGTGGCGCCGGGACCTTCGTCGAGGTGTTGCGGCGGTTCCATCCGGCCAGTTTTCCGGGCGTGACCATCAACCGCGCTCACAATGACTACCTGGAATGGCTGCTGGAGTTCGGGTTGATTGCCGGCGTGCTGATCCTGGTCTGGCTGCTGTTCTACGTGCGACAGTGGGGGCGGGTCTGGAAACGCGGAGACTGGACCATCTGGCGGTTCGCCCAGGCCGGTGCGGGAATCGCGCTGCTGCTGATGATGCTGCATACGTTGGTCGACTACAACCTGCGGACCCCGGCGAATGCGGCGGCCACGGCCTTGGTAGCGGCGGTGTTTTTCCATCGGACGCGCAGCGACGATGGGCGCCGTTACCGTAAACAAACGGGCTCCGTGGTCGGCGCTGCCGTGCCGCCGCCGGACTATCGTATTCCGCCTGAGAATCTGAGCAATCCGTTCGGGGCTTGAGCAACGCCAGGAACCTTCGACAAGGCGTTTGGCTGGACTCGGCATTGCCTAACGAGGAGCGACCACATGAATGTGTCCTTTGTCACGCTGTATTGGCTAGTGCCGGCCGTTTTCGTGGTGATCGCCAGTCTGATCGTCATGCTCCACCGGCCGGCTTCGGCCCTGGGTTGGGTCGATCACCCATCCACCCGCAAGCATCACCGCCATCCGGTACCCCTGGTCGGGGGGGTAGCGATGTGCGCCGCTTTTTGCCTCGGTGTGCTGCTGTTGCCGGTCAAACCCGCGGAGTGGTCGATCCTGTTGACCGGTATGACACTGCTGACGTTGGTTGGTCTCTACGACGACCTCCACTCCAGTCGTCCGGCGACGCGATTCCTGTTTCAGGCGATTGCCGTCGCGTTGATGGCCCTCGGCAGTCATGTGGTGTTGGGGGATCTGGGCGATCTGTTCGGACTGGGCCAGGTCCGGCTCGGCTGGGCCGCGGCCCTGTTCACCCTGATCGGTGTGATTGGGGTGATCAACGCTTTCAATATGATCGACGGATTGGATGGTCTGGCGGGTGGAACCGGCTTCGTCGTCACCGGGTGGCTGATCGTGCTCTGCCTGAGCGCCCCGGTGGTCCACGCCGGCGATCTTGGAGCACTGCTGGTGTTGGCCGCGGCCATCGCCGGTTTTCTGGTCTTCAATCTCCGGCATCCGTGGCGCACCCGTGCCAGCGTTTTCATGGGTGATGCGGGCAGTACCATGCTCGGCTTTGTGCTGAGCTGGTTTCTGATCCATTTGTCGCAGGGTGAGCAGGCACTCATGGCGCCGATCACCGCCGTGTGGATCATGGCCTTGCCGTTGCTGGATACGGTCACCGTCATCATCCGCCGTATCGGCGCCGGCCATAACCCGTTTGTCGCCGATCGACAGCACCTGCATCATCTGCTGCTCGGTCGCCGTTACAGTGATGGTCAGGTGACCGCCATCTTGCTGGGCATGACTGCCGCTACCGGGGGCTTGGGCGTCCTGGCCGATTGGCTGGGCATGTCCGAAGCGCTGCGGTTCTACGCCTTTGTCGGTGTCTTTCTGCTGTATTACCGGTTCACGACCGGCTTGCTGAGCCGACAGCCGATCACTCCCCGTCCTGGCCGTGAACGCCGCTGGCCACCGGACGTCATGGATGAGTCCGAATCGGCAGATCATCGGCGCGTGCCCTAGTGTCGGGCGCGCGGGTCCTGGCCCTGCTGGCCCCGCTGCTGTTCACCGCTTGCGCAATGCGGCCCGCGTCGCCGCTTGCCCCCGACGCGGCCCTGCTCCAGGTGAATGCCGCCGTCAACCGTCAGGCGAAGCCCTGTCCGCGCGATTATTGCCGGGATCAGTGGCCTGCGGCGGCTGATTTGCCGGGACTCGAGGGCTGGGATTGCAAGGCGTATGCTGTCGCCAAGGCGGATCGGTTGATCCGCCAGTACGGCTATGCGCCGGCCCGGTTGGAGTATTTGCTGATCGCTGGTGCGCCGCTGCGGATCACCCATGCGGCCCTGCTGGTTGACGGCCGTTGGGTGCTGGACCTGGGGTTACGCTGCCAGGTGTGCACACTTGAGCGCTTCGTCGCCGGAGTCGAGGTGACCGGGCGGCTGCCGGTCAGCGATCTGCCGATGCTGATGAAAGCGCTGAGTGCGGATCCCTGACCCGTTCCATCAACCAGTTCCAGGCCGCCAGCTCGCGCGGGCCGGCGGTCTTCTCGACGGCAATGCGCAAATAGCCGATTTCCGCAGCAATCTTATCGGCCGGCAAGCGGTCGAGACGGCTGACCAGGATCGCCAGTTCCACCACCGCGGCCTGGGCGCGGTTGAAGCCCTGGAAGGGTCGGTGGGTTGCCGCAAAGACCGAACGGCAGATCAGCCGCGGGCGCACCGGGTCGTCTTCAATGCGCTCCAACTCAAGTTCGGAGTGGGCCAGGACCTCCGCGAGGCGCGGCGCCGGGACGCGCGCCGCCGCGGTCAGGGGCCAGTTCCGCCGTCCGGTGAGACAGCCGGCGAAGACGCGGACATCATCGGTGTAGTTCACGACGGCGCACCCACTCGCGACCAGATGGTCCAGGGTGACGGAGGGCCGGAAGGGGGCAATAACGATGGTCTCCCCGTGCCGGCGGATGCCCATGGGGGCGAGATGGACCCGGCCTTCCGGGTGTCGGGTCGTGACGATGACCTCTTGGATCAGGGTCTCAGTTGCGTTCATTGGTGGACGCCGCCTCCGGTTTTTCATCCGCCGAACGCGGCGCTTGCCGGTGTCGGGTCGTCCCGTGCGCCGCAGCGCCGACCGGATCGGACGCTGCCGGCGGCACCGTGCAGCCCCATTGCAGCGGCTGGTCCTGGACATAGCGCTTGCCGAGTTGCAGAGCGATCTGGGCGCGCGCCAGTTCGACGCCGAGATAAAAGGCGTGACCCGCATCGTGCGCGACGCCCAGCCGCGGATAGAAGGCGAAGGGGTCGGAGTCGGTGTGGAAGCCATCCCGGTTGAAGCAATGGATGCCCGCTTCACTCACCTGGATGCGGTAATTCGGGTCGCGGACGGCGGCCGCCAGTGCCTGGATTTCAGCGGGGCGATAGGGGAAGGGGCGGCGTTCGTGGAGCGCGGTCAGACCGTTGTCGATCGCCTTGGGCAGACTCCCCTCCAGGCGCGCCCAGTGCATGATGCGGCGCGCCCGATCCGCCTCGCGGATGGCGCTGCGGCAGTGTGGACTCACCTGGGTCGTCAGGATGTTGCCGATCGCCAACTCGGAGATCAGCCCCATCAGCAGGGCATTGATGCCGGTGGTGTCCGCCTCGGTGAGTTCGGTCAGGTTGCCGATGCCCATCATGAGCTCGGCCCGCGGGTGGGTGTGGCGCAGGCGGTGATAGCGTACCAACGAGTCGGCGAAGCCGAAATGGATGGGGTCCAGCACGGGGTCGGCAAGATAGGGTCGACCCTGGGCGTCCAGCCGCGCCATGGCCCGCTCCAGGGAGGACAGGTCGCCCGGCTGTTGTGGTATGAGCACCGGGCAGGACGCCACCTCCGCGGCGATCCAGAGGCTGTCCTCGGTGAGGCTCAGCAGGAAATCGGCCCCGGCACGGCCGCCGCGGAGCAGTTCCGCGGTCTGCATGGAATCGACGCTGACCAGATGGCCGGCCGCTTTGAGCGCCGCCACGCTCGCTTCCAGATGGTCGAACGGCGTATCGGGCAGGCAGCCCAGGTCGATCACCTCGGCGCCGTCGGCCCGGTATTCGGCCGCGCGCTCCAGGATCTGTGCGATGCTCAGGCGCGGGGCCTCGACGATCTCGGCGAAAATGCGCACCAGATAGCCCGACAGGTCCGGCCTCCGGCCGGCGCACCCGAGGTAGCGCGGCAGGTCCATCAGTTCGTCCGGTCCGCGCTCCACCGGGATGCCGAAATGCCGACTCAAGGCCGCGAGGTCGCCCCGGCAGCGTCCGGGGATGATGATGCGCTCGGCCTGTTCAGTGTCGGTGAGCCGGCGCCGGATCAGCTCCGCGGTCATCAGCGCGGCCACTTTGACTCCGAGTTGGCGCACGGACCAGGTGGTGTCCCCCAGGTCCAGCCCGCCCAAGACGCGTCGCAATGACGGCTCGGCGAGTTGGCCGGTGAGAAAGAGGAGGTGTCCGCTCATGCGCTGCCGTCCGCCGCCAGCGCCAGGGTCAGCGCCTCGAAGGTGTCGACCACGCGGGTATACGCGAAGCCGCGCAGGCGCTCGACATTGTCCAGGTCGATCGGGCGCGGGTAAACCATGACCTGGCCGCCCGGCGCTTGCGTCTCCAGCGCCGGGGCGGTATCGCAGGCGAAGACGATGCTCGGAATACGGCACTTGCCGGCCTGGGCGTAGAGGTTGGTGACCAGCGTATCGGAGATCCCACAGACCATCTTGGCCACGGTGTTCGAGGTCGCGGGGGCCACCACCAACCGCGAGTACCAGCCTTCATAGAGCCGGGCGATCACCGGGGCGCTGGCGGCGTTGTCGCGATAACAGGGAAAACGCTTGCACAGGGCGGTCAGGTCGATATCGTACATGGTCAGCACCTCCGCGGCCGCGCGGCTGAGGAACAGGTCCAGGTCGGCGCGGCCTTCCAGCAGCGCCAGACACTCTTTGATGTAGTGACCGGAGCCGGTCAGGGCCCAGGCGAGGCGGGGTGTCGCGGTGTTCTTCATGGCCGGGTTGGGTCTATTCACCTGAACGGAACAGAGCGGTCACCGTTGCGCTTGCTGTTCCCACCAGTCCCGATAGGCCGGGTCCGGCGCCAGGACCTTGGCCGTGGCGCTGGTCAAACGCGTCCCTTGCGTGTCCGTGACGGTCAGCTCCAGTTCGATGATGGGACCCTTGATGCGGGTGATCTCGAAGGTGACCACCACCTCCTCGCCCGGAAGCACGGGCTTGCGGAAGCGTGCGGGAATGAAGGTGAGCCCGAGTGCGCCGTCGCCTGGAAAACGGGTGCCGAAGATCCCCGAGATGGTGCTCTGAATCAGGCCACCGGGAACCACGATATCCGTCACCCCCGGAAACCGTCGGCGGGCGGCCTCCAGGTCGCGATGGATCGCGTTGGCATCGCCGGTCAGGGCGCAATAGGTGTCGACCTGGTCGCGGGTGAAACGCAGTCGCTCGGTGCGGCGTTGCCCCACCGTCAACATGGCGGCGGTGAGGCAATCGGTCGTTGGCAGGGGGCTGTTGGTCATGGATATTTCCTTAAGCGGCGTGCAGTGATCAATGGCGGCCCGCGCCCGCGTGGTGCCGGATGCGGCGATGGCACGCAGGGCCGGGTGCGCGGTGCAAGGCGTCATCAGGACGCCTATCTTACCGGGTCCAGGCCCTGAATCGTCGCCTGAACAGTACCGGCTGGCGTGAGCCCTGAGCGTCCGCTGTCGATCCCTGCCGACGCGGAACTGGAGCCGGGACGAGGTCCGATGTACGCTCCACGGTAGCCCCCTGTAACGTCGATCGGACGCATTGCAGGGGTGCGGCAGTGACAACCTGGAGCGGAGCCGGCAACATGGCAAGCAACCGGATAGTGTTGATTGAATTGGACGATCGACTGCGTCAAGCAGGCACCCAGGTGCCGCTCGGCGCCGAGTCGTTTCATCGTGAACGCGCGGCGCTGCTGGCCGAGGTCGAGGCTGCGCGGTCCTGGCGCGGAATCCTGGGTCTTGGGCAGCGTGCCGTGGGGCTGTTGCCGCGGGTCGATGATCTGACCGACCGCGGCCGGGCGCTGTGCGTGCTGTTCGACCGGATCGAGCGGATCGATGCGCGGCTCAAGGCCATTGTGCAGACCCTGGCGCGGATCACGGACGCGACACTGCAAGCCCCGGACTGCATTCCGGCGCTGGTCGAGCGGATCGGCGCCGTGCTGCGTCGCCTGGGTCGGCAGGCGCGGACCGACGATGACCTGATGGTGGATCAGCGCCGCTGTGAAGAGGCCGAGGGCGCCAGTGCCCGTCTGCATGACGCCCTGGTTCTGTGGCTGACGGCGCAGGATGCCCTGGCGAAGGTTCGCGCCTCGACCCGTACCGCGGCCCTGGCCGCCGCCCTGCCGGAACTGGGTGAGCGCCTCTGTCGTGAGGGACCGACCGCATCCTGGCGCGCCGAGCTCAAGGGGCTGGTTGATCCTCTGGATCAGTTGGTGCGCCGCGAGCAACCCCGCGAGATCAAGGAAACCGAGAAGATCATCAAGGACCTGCCGCGCTGGGCACGGGTCCTGGGTGCGGACGCCGAGCCCTGTGCCGCCTTGTCGACACGCTTCATGGCCAAGCGCCGGGACTGGCCCGGCGAGGACGATCGCACCTTCCTGGATCTGTTCGATCAGGCGCGGACCCTGGAGCAGGTGCTGTTGGAGCAGGCCGCCGCCGTCCGCGGTGACGGGATCATGGACCTGGAGGGGCGTTATGCCCTGTTCACCGAATTGGTCGGTCCGGATGCGCGGATCGCGGAGCAACTGCGCGACCTGCGGCTGGAGGCGCCCGACAATCCCCGCGATTTCGAGGACTGGTGCGAGCAGTTGCGCGAGACCAACGCCGCCTTCCATGCGCGCGTCAAGCGTTCCGAGACGGATCTGTTGGATCGCTTCAACCAGTATCTGAGCGACTGTCGGCAGCGTCTCGAGGCCTTGCGCCTGATCCCCCGATTGGATGAAAAGGACACTCAGCTCGTGGGTTTGCAGGAGACGTTTCAATCCTTGAGTCGCGCCGGCCAAGGGGTGGATGCGTTAGTGCTGCTCGCCGATGTGCAGCGGATGCGCGTCTTGCGCAGCACGCTCGATGACCTGGAGCGGGCGATCCGCGACGATCACGCCGCGCTGGAAGCGGTCCGCGTGGCCCTGCGGCGGCGCCTTGCATGGCTCACCGCGGCTGCCGCGCGACTCGGGATCGCGCTGCCCGCGCTGATGCCGGCTCCGCTGGAACTCGGGCCGGAGGCCGGCCAGCCGCCGGATTCAGACAGTCGCCGGACCAGCCTGGAACAGGAGCGGTTGCAACTGGACGACCAGGCCGGACGGCTCGGCGAGGCCGAGGCCCGGTTCGCCAATGTCTGTGCCGAGGAGATCGGTGCGGACACGCGGCGCGTCCGTCAGGCGCTGGCCGCGCTGAACCCGGACCGGGTCCGTGCCGACGGTCTGGACTTTGCGCCGTTGCCCCCGGTGATCCCCGCTGGCTTGGACGCGTGCGCAGAACATCTCGAACGCGTCCGCGCGCAGCGTGCACGGGTCGAGGTCCTGCTGGTCGCCGAAGCGCAGGAACGTCAGGCCACTGCCGCGTCCTTGCAGCAGGCCCTGGCCGCCATCCCGGCGGAGTGCCTCGGTCATAATGATCGCGGCGAGCGTGACCTGATGCTGCGCCAGTTGGAGCGGCAGGACCCGTTGCGCCTCAGCGATCCAGTGGAGCGGATCGCGGCGCTGGTTGAGTTGAGCGAGCACGCCGAGCATCTCCTCAAGCGCTTTGCGACCGCCGCCCGGCGCCTGCAGGAGCGCCGCGAGCGGCTGGCGGAGCGACTGCGCCGGTTCAACGGGCTGTCTCTCCAGGGTTACTGTCCGGACCTCTATCTGCGGGTCGAGGCCCTGGTGCATCCGCCCCTGGGGACGCGCTGGCCGGGAAACGCCCAGGAGTGGCAGCTCCGGGAGGCCGAAGGTCTGCTCGGGCTGCTGGAGCACCAGGCCCAGCGGCTGGCGGCCCGTGAGATCGCGGGTCATCTGCGGCTCCTGCAGCAGGATGTCCGGCGTACCCGTGACGGGCTGGTGCAGGCGGTGGTCGACGAAGTCGCGGCGCTGCCCCCGGAGCAGCCGCCGTCGGCGCGGCTGCGCCGACGGCTCGCGGAACTGGCGCAGCCGCACCTGCGATGAGCGATCAGGACCCGCTCTCCAGTTGGCCCGCATTGGCCGGCCTGCCGCGGACCTTGCCCACCGCGCTGCGCTGCGAACTGGGCGTGCTTGGTAAGGCGCCGGGCGACGCCGCGGATTTTCATTGGATCGCCGCCGGCGCCGGGTTTTCCGGCCCGACCTCGGACCTGGCCCGGCACCTGGGGCTGGGGAGCGAGGATGTGATGCGCGCGACCCTGCTCTGGCGCAGCGATGCCAGTCTGTATCAGGCGGTGCAGTGTTATCCGGGGCGCGCCCCGGATGCGCAGGGGCGGCCCTTTCTGGAAAAGCAGGTGGTGGAATGGCAGCGCCCCGATGACTTGCCGGCGCTGTTAGGTGCCCTGATCCTGCTCCCGCTGGCGGTCACCCTCGACGACTCCGTGTGGCAGGGCGGTGAGCGCGATCCGTTCGCGGAGCATCTCTTCGTCACCCTGGGCGTCGACCAGGTACCGCGGCCGACCGTCGATCCGGTCCTGTTGCTGCGGACCATCCGGGCCGGCACGGCGGAGCTGCGCCGCCGCTTTCGCGAGGCCGATCTCGGGCTTCTCTATGCCCGCCTGCTGGCCGGTCAGCGCGGATGTTTTCCGCCGCAGCCGCTCGAACCACTCGGCCCCGCCGCGCTGGCCGCGCTGCTGCTGCCGTTGCCGCGCGTGATCGCGGACCGGGTCTCACTGATCGCCTGGCTGCCGTCGACCAGTCCAGCGCCGACGGCGCTGCGCCACCACTGGGATCTGATCCTCGGTAGTGACGGCAGCCCGCCTTCGCCCGCCGCGGCCGATCCGGCGACTGGTGCCGCGCCGGATGCCGGGACTTTGGCGCAGGGCTGCGCCATGGCCGCGGCGATCTTTCGCGACGACCCGAGCGACTTGGCCCGGACGACCGTGCCGCGGTCGTCCGGCGCGTCCGGCGGGTCGGCGCCGGCGCCGACCCGGCTGACGCTTTGGGGTCCGTCCGGTTCCGGCAAGACCGTGTTCCTGGGCCAACTGTACTGGCAGTTGAGCGGCGCCGACGGGGGCGACTGGGATATCTATCCGGGCGAGAGCGGGTTGGACTTCTTCGAGATGATGCGCGACACCCTCTATTCGAGAAACGCCTTTCCGCCCGGCACGGCCTTGGGCAGCTCACTCAATCTGGTCTGCCGTTTGCGCCATCGGCACACGGGCGAACAGGTGACGCTGGCGCTCGAGGACCGCGCCGGCGCCGACTATGAGGCGCTGCATCCGGAGGTGTTGGAGCGGCTGCTGCAAGCCGACGGGATCATCCTCCTGCTCGACCCGAACCGGCGCGACGATCGGGTCTTCAACGAGGTCTCACATACCTTCGAGCGGACCCTGCTGGCTGCCGGGCAGGGTGCGGCGGCTGGTGGTCCGGCCGGGCAGGACCCGCGTCCGGTGGCCGTCTGCGTGACCAAGGCCGACGAGTTGATCGCGACCCCGGAGGACTATCGGATGGCGTTGCGTGAGCCGGCCGAGTTTGCCGCGGCGCATCTCGATGCCCGTCTCCTGAACTACCTGGAGAGCCGCTTTGCCCGCTTCGCCCTGTTCCCGGTCTCCGCGGCCGGGGTGCGGATGCAGCACGGGGCCATCGAGCCCGTGTTCTTCTATGACGAGGCGCTGCGGCCGCGCATCAACAGCGGCCCGCCGTTCAATCTGATGGCCCCGATCGACTGGCTGATCCGGGAGCTGCGGCCATGAGCGATCCGCTCCGGTGGCCGGCGCTGTCCGGCGCCGCGTCCCTGCTGGGCGAGGTCCTGCGCTGCGAGATCGGCATCTGGGGCAAGGTGCATCGGCAAGCGTCCGATTACCGTTGGATCGCCCGCAGCAGCGGCTTCGCCGGTCAAGCGCCGGACCTGCATCGGCGGCTGCGCATCGGCAGCGAAGACCGTGCCGTTCGGGCCACCGCCTGGCGTGCGCCCTGGGAGCCGACGGGTCAGGACTATTTCGCGATCGGCACCTACGCCAGTCGCGCCCTGGACGCCGCGCAGCGTGCCGGCGGGCTGGAGAAGCAGGTGCTGCACTGGCACCGACCATCAGCGGAGGTGCCGGCGGCGCTCGCCGCTTTGCTGCTGCTGCCGGCCGTGGCTCACGTCGATGACCGGCCCTGGTGGGACCGGGTGGGCGAGGGTGAGTGGCAGCGGTCTGACTACGCCTTGCCGCTGGACGCGGATGCCTGCCCGCGGTTGCGGATCGCGCGCGCCGATCTGGAGGCGGCGGTCGCGGCCGGCATTGACGCCCTGCTGGAGGCGCTGGCCCCGCCGTCATTGGCCGCACTCTATGCCGGACTGCTCGCCGGGGTGCGCCCGGTGATGCTGCGCGGGCAGGCCTCGCCGCTGCCGCCGGCCGCGCTGGCGGCACTGCTGCTGCCGCTCACCGCGGAACAGGCCGGGCGGCTGTCGCTGAGCGCCTGGGTGCCCGCGATGCTGATTGATCCGCCGGATCTGGCGTACAACTGGGATCTGGTCGTCACCGGGCAATCCGGCGCCGTGCCGGAGGTCGCTCCGGAGTTCATGGAGCGGGGAGCCGTGCTGGCGCAGGCACTGGTGAACCGCGACCCTGGAAGCCTGGGGGCCGGACCGCCGGCGGGGATGCGCGCCGGGTCCGCCGGGGCGTTCGAGCTGCCCGACCAGGGGTCGCGTCACCCGGCCCAGCCGCCGCGTCCGCGCGGCACGTCGATTGACTGGGCGGCCAGCGGCCGATATCCGCGACGGATGCGGCTTGCCCTCACAGCGGCCGTCGAGTCGCCGGGGCTGCGGTATTTGTATCACTTTGCGGATTGCATCGCCCTGCGCCGTTTAGATGTGTCGCTTCTGGCCGCGGACCTGATCGAAGCCGGGGGCCGGCCGCTGCCGGCGCCCGGTGAGGACCCGGCCGGGCATCCGCTGATCGGCTGGATCGCGACATTGCGGGAGACACTGCCCGCGGGAGTCGATGCGCTCGAATGGGAGATCAAGATCGACCAGTTGCGCGCTGCCGCCTTGTTCCTGCTGCCGCACCCGCACACGCTCGCGCTGGTGGGACTGCCGGACCATCCGCGGGTGCCGGCGCTGCTCTGTGCGTTGGCCGCTGATCCCGCCGCTGCCGAGGCCCTGGCCGCCCACGGTGAGTCGGCGCTGCGGCGGATGATCGAACACAGCCTGGCATGCCCTGATGCGTCGCTGGTTGCGGATATCCGCGCCTGGGTGACGGATTGGCTTGCCGGACCCGGCCAGACGCTGCTCGGGCACGCCTTGTGGGATCTGCTGTTACACGAATAGCCTGGTAGGTTGCCGTGAAAGTCGGGCGGGCGCGGAGACAAAAGCAACCCTCGCGGTCTCGATGAGACACGATAGGGGTACGGCGGTGGCCGGGCCTCCGGCGCTCGGTCAAGCACCACCCTCGTGGGTGCCTATAACTTCGCGGCCTTGGCCCAGCCCCCTAAGCATAGCCCAACTTTCATGGGCGGGGGCGAGCGCGCCCCGATCATGACCGTTGGGGTGAGGAACGAACTCCAGCATCCCCGGCCGCAGATCGTTGGGGGTTCCTTCGTCACCCCTACGGCCCTGAGGCCATCGCCAGCCGCATCCGGCATCAGCGGTTACAATGAGCCCTGAGATCTCCTCGCGGAGACACGGAAGAAAGAGAAGAAGTCCTCTCACAAAGACACAAAGAAGAGAAGGCTGTCATGGCTTTTTTTCTTTACTTTGCTTTTCTTTCTTTTCTTCTTCGTGTCTTTGTGTCTTTGTGAGAGAATCTTCTTCTATTTTCTAGCACATTCTCCGTGAGATAGCTGATAATGAATGAGAATGAAATCGGTGTGATCGTTGTGGATTGTGCCGTTAAGATCCATATGCGGCTTGGACCTGGACTGCTGGAGAGTGTCTATGAGACAGTGTTGGCCTATGAGTTGGAAAGGCGGGACTTGTTTGTTGAGCGACAGGTGTCGGTTCCGATTTGTTATGATGATATTTGCTTCGAGGAAGGCTTCCGGGCGGATTTGATCGTCGCCCGCAAGGTCATTCTGGAACTGAAATCCATTGAGTGCGTCACGAATGCGCACAAGAAGCAATTGCTCACCTACCTGCGCCTGACCGGGATGAAGCTCGGCTATCTCCTGAACTTCGGTGAAGCCTTGATGAAAGACGGCATCACCAGAACCATCAACGGCCAACTCGGGTGAATAGAGCGTCTCACGGAAACACGGAAGAAAGGAAAAAATCATCTCACAAAGACACAGGGAGACACAAAGCAAAAAAATCACGATAATATTTTGAGCACGGTCGGTTGCCGTGAAAGTCGGGCGGGCGCAGAGAAAAAAGCAACCCTCGCGGTCTCGATGAGACACGATAGGGTTACGGCGGTGGTCGGGCCTCCGGCGCTCGGTCAAGCACCACCCCCGTGGGTGCCTATAACTTCGCGGCCTTGGCGCGACCCTAAGCATAGCCCAACTTTCATGGGCGGGGGCGAGCGCCCCGATCATGACAGTTGGGGTGACGAAGGAACCCCAACGGCCAACGCCTGGGATCGTTGGGGTTCCTTCGTCACCCCAACCTACGGCACTTTGATCGTCGGTCCGGTCATCGGAAAACCGGAGGTCGAAGCATGCCGTGACAGTCGCGCAGCGACCCTGTGGGAGCGGCGTCCCGCCGCGACAGGCCGGGTGCGTCGCCGCCGCCTGAGCGGTCACCGCGGCACCGCATCGCGGCGGGACGCCGCTCCCACGGGGGATATTCATGTTTCGGGGTTGCCGTTTCTTAGCCAACGACTGCGATGGCACGAGGTGGTATGAATTTCCACTGAAATCGCCTATGATTTTTGAAATTCGCTCGGCAAGGCCCCATTGGATTGCAAGGGAGACGTGGAGATGCGGACGCTCGGCTGGATACGCGCGCACCTGGCCTTCGGACTATTGATGCTGCTGCTCGGTGCGGCGGCCACCACCCAGGCCGCCCGGCTGGACGCGGACGGTAACGGAGCCGTCGCGTCCGCGACCGACGGCGCGCTCATCCTGCGCCACCTGTTCGGCTTCAGCGGCACCACTTTGACCGAGGGCGTACTCGGCGCCGGGTCGACCCGCAACGCCGCGGCCATCACGGCCTACCTCGCGGGCACCGGCACCCTGCTGGACGTGGACGGCAACGGCCGCCGCGATGCACTCACCGACGGCGTGCTGATCAATCGCTACCTGCTCGGCCGGACCGGCTCCGCCCTGACCTTGGGCGCCATCGGGCCGGGTGCCACCCGCTTGAGTCCGGATCAGGTCGCCGCCTACCTTGCCGCCATCGACCTGGTATCGACCGCGAACCAGGCCCTGCTCGGCCCGCTCGCCGGGGCGACCATCAACGCCTACCGACTGGGCGACCTGGGCACCGCCGTGGAAGGCCCCATCCAGGCCGACGCCGATCTCAGCAACCTGGCCTTGGCCGGCACCTTTCAACTGGCGCTTCGATTATCAGCGGCTCTTCACCCCGGACGCGCAGGGCCGCAGCATCGTCGCCGCACTGCACGCCGGTGATGAGGCGACGCTGAACGCGCTCCTGGACCAGCAATTCGGCCACACCCTCAGCCGGTTTCCGGCGCCGGATTCACGCTACCGGAGCATCCGCGTCAAGCTCGCCTCCAGCGGTCAGGGCCGTGCCGCCGCCCCCGGCAATGTGGTGCTGGTGGACTCCAGCCTCCCAACCGCGCAGCAGGTGCCGGTCGCCTAATCTCACCAAGGACGCCGACCAAAGCCTGGTGCTCACCGCCACCCCCGCCGCCCAGAGCCGGATCCTCGGGTGGACCGGCTGCGACCTGGTCTCGGCCGACCGCACCCAATGCACCATCGGGCTGGCCGGTAGCCGCGATCTGCTGGTCAATTTCGGTTCCACCGCGGTCGGTCCCGGGGCGCCCTTCCTCGATCTCAGTGGGGCGACCAATACGCTTTATCCGAACGTGGTTGACGTGGTGGTGGACCCGACCGACACCGCCTTGATCGCCCGCCTGGCGGCGCTCCAGGTGAACGACTACATCGTGGGCTCCACCGGCGACGGCTTCCTGCGGCGGGTTGTCGCGGTCGAGCGGGTGGATGCCACGCATTACCGGCTGGAGACCGTCGACGCTGCGCTCGACGAGGTCGTCGGCACCGTCGGCAGCACCCTGACCCGGGTGCTCACCAACGGCGACTTGGCGGGCTATCAGGCACCCACTGCCCAAGCCGCGGCGCGTGTCAGCACGGCCGCCTTCAGCGGGCTCCCCGGCATCAGTCTGGTACCCTCGTCCAACCCTGAAAACCCAGTCTTCCATCTTCAATTCGGTGCCCAGAAGCCGGCTGCGGCTGCCCCGCCCCTGGGCTCCGCGGCGGCCTTGCCCCCGGTCACGGTCACCCTCTATGAGGAGGGTCAGCACAAGGTGACCGCGACCGGGACCCTTGATGTGAGCCTCGACGTGAACTTCTCCGCCGCTTCTGTGGTCTGTCCTGCCTGGAGCATTGGCATTTCATCGTCACACAGTCCGCGACCGAGTCACTCAGCCTCAGTGTTTCGGGCACCATTGCGGAGGTCAAGCGTGAGCAGTGGATCGGTGCGCTGAGCTTCGGCAAGCTGTATGTTCAGATCGGCCTATTGCCCCTCTGGATCACGCCGAAGGTTGATTTTTATATCGGCATTGATGGCAGCATCACGGCCGAGTGGACACCCGGCATTGCCTTCACCCAGACGCTTGAGGCCGGCATCGTCTATAACCGGGTGAGCGGGTTCGACGTCATCGGCAAGGGGGACTTCGACGCCGACCCCGATTGGCAGGACATCGCCTTGACCGCCGATATGAAGCTGCCCTATCTGCGCACCACCCCAAGCCTCAAGGTCTACGACGCCGCCGGTCCCTCGCTGCCGCTGGAGGCCTATCTCAAGCTGAGCGCCCAGTTTGACCGCCAATGGGACAGCGACCCCTGCGCCGGGCTGCTTCAGGTCTCCGCCGCCTGGGGTATCTCCAGTAAGTTCAAATGGGACCTGAGCGGCATCAGCAAGCTGGGTGAGATCCTGCACCTCGATCAACTCAAGGACGGCGCCGAATACGAGATCAAAGCCTTCGAGTGGCCTCTCAAGACCTGGTATCCCCAAGTCGCTTGTTTCAACTTCCCCTTCCTGCAAGTGGACGGCAGCGGCATCCTGACCAGCATCGCCGCGGGTACCGACACCACCCTGACCAGTACCGTCCGGCTCACCAACAAGGGCGGGGTCGAACTGCCCTGGCATGTCGATTATATCGACGATAGCCCCACCCAGGTCACCCCGGACCACGGCAACCTCGCCCCCGGGGCCTTTGTGGATGTGCAGGCGCGAGTGGCGACCGCGGGGTTCAACCCCGGCGTCTGCAGCAACCCGCTGACCTTCAGCAACGACTACGACACCAGGCAGCCCGACAGCAAGACCGGCACCAGCCAAAGGCCTGTCCGCGTGGAGGTCACACGGGTCCTGACCACTGCCCCGGTTCTCACCGGCGCGAGCTATACCGGCCCTGGCCGTGTCCAGGTCACCAGCAGTTCCCGGTGAACGCCAACTTACTGAAAAATAAGGTGTCTTTCTTGCCAATTTTGTTGCGAAAAAGTTCATAATCTTTTTAAATCAATTGGTTGGGAGCGCTTCGCCGGGAATTGCTGCCAGGTCACCTGGACCTTCAACCACGCCGCCAGCCCGGCGCCCATCGACGGCTACCGGATTGATACCTCCCTGGATGGCGGGGTGACCTGGTTACCGGCACTGACGGTCACCGGCGCCGCGCTGCGGACCACCCAGGTAGGCGGCCTGCCGCAAGGGGTGGTTCAACTGCGGGTAGCGGCCTATTTAGCGGCCACCGCCACACCCGTCTCCAACGTCCGCTCGGTCACCGTCTTGGCCGGACCCCCGCCCTTGGTGGGAAGTTCCCGCCTCAACGACACCGGCATCGACTGGTGCGCGAATGAGACCCAGAATTTCCTCGCCTGCCCGGTCGCGGGCTACCCCTGGCAGGACGCCCAGGACGGGCGCGACAAGACCCATGATGACGACAGCGACGGCCATGCCGGATTCAGCTTCACCAAGCTCGACGCCAATGGCAACCCGCTGGCCGCGAGTGCTGCAAGCTGGTCCTGCGTGCGCGACAACGTCACCGGGCTGATCTGGGAGGTCAAGACCGACGACGGCGGGCTGCGGGATAGGGATTGGACCTATAGCTGGTATAACCCGGATGCGGCGACCAACGGGGGATCTGCCGGCACGGCGGACTATGGCGACAAGTGTTTCAACACGGACCGCTGCGATACCCAGAAGTATGTGGCCGACGTCAATGCCCAGGGCTTCTGCGGGGCCCAGGACTGGCGCCTGCCGGACCCGCGGGAGTTGCTGTCCATCGTCAGTAATGATCGGGTGAATCTAGCTATCGACACCACGTACTTCCCGAATACAGTCGCCTCATGGGTTTGGTCCGCGTCCCCCGTATGGCTACCTCCCGAGCTTCGCGTGGTACGTGTACTTCGGCAATGGCGCCGTCTACCTCAACGGTAAGGACTACGCCGAGTACGTTCGTCTCGTGCGCGGCGGACAGTGACTTGGTCCTTTTTGGGGATGTCGGCGTAGGGGCCGCAAACCGCTCGCTACTGTCCGCGTCTGGACGCGGGCGAGTCGGCGGGGCGCCTGTTCCGTGCGGAACGCCGCACCCGAGTAACCAGGAGCCGCGATAGCCAGGCGGCCCAGGAGCGAATTTGTGTCAACTATCAGTATGTTTTACGTGCCATGACCCCAGATGTTGTCGCTGTCAAACCCCTGGCCGACTACCAACTCGAAACGGATTTCGCAAACGGTGAGAAAAGACTGTTCGACCTGCGGCCCTACCTCGACTATCCGGCCTTTGCCCCGCTGGCGGAGGCGGCACTCTTTATGACTGCACAGGTCGCCGTTGGTACCGTTGTGTGGACCGATGAGATCGACATATCGCCCGATACCCTCTATCTGCGCGGCGCCCCCTTGCCGCCCGCGTAGCGCGGAACGCCTCGGGCGGTTCCGCCGTTTCAGCGGACGGCATCATGATGGATCGCCCTGCGGGCATCCGCCCGACAACACCGCCGACGCCCGCCCGCGACGGCCGATTCAGCGACAGGCACAGTAAGGAGTTGGGACATGAAACCTGAACTGATGACACCCCAATCCGCTACCTCATGGCGCGAGCAGCGCCTGCACCGCAACGGCAAATACGGGTTATGCCTTCACCGCCTTCGGCGGCGCCTGCATCGGCGCCAGTTGTACCCAATGTCACTGCGGCCAAGAGTGTCAAAGCAATGTTCACGGCCCTGCGGCTGGCGATCATCGACGTCACCCAGGCCGAGGGCAACCTGGGCACCAGCGCGGCCATCTTCACGGTGACCCTGTCCCCGGCCGGTCCTGCTACGGTGACGGTCAGGTACGCCACCGTGAACGGCAGTGCCTTGGCGGGTAGCGACTATACCGCGGCCAGCGGGGTCCTGACCTTCATGCCGGGACAGACCAGCAAGACGCTGACCGTGAACCTGAGGGGCGACACCGGGGTGGAACCGGATGGGACCTTCACCGTGAAGCTCAGTGCGCCCACCGGGGCGACCCTGCGCGATGGTCAGGGCCTGGGAACGATTCTCAACGACGACTGAGTCGGGCTCACCTTAGGGAGCGCGGCGTCCTGCGCGTCTTCAGCCGCGTGCTGAACCAGCCGTCCCCAGCAGGGCCCGCGGCCCAGCGGGGCGGTGCGGTCGAGCAGCGTCCTCAGTGCGGCCTGGGGGTCGAAGTCGACGGTGGTGAAGGCCAGTTCGGGGACCGAGGCCAGGCGCCGGTATTGATTGCGGGCGTGGTCGACCAAGGCGCTCTGGGCCTCCAGCAGGGCCGCGATGATCGCGTCCGGCGGGGCCTGATAAAGTGTCATGATGGTGACGCGGTCGCGGTGCAGTTGGGCTGCCGCGGCATCGACATCGCCGCGGCGGGCCAGGGCATCGCCGCCATAAGGGACCGGATGCGCCGTGGCGTGACCGGGCGAGTCGCCGATCACCACCAGCAGGCGGCGGGTCCGGTCGCCCCATTGGAGTTGGCCCGCCGCGATCAGGGCATCAGCGAGGGCGTCGACGAAATCCGCACCCGGTGTCGGCTTGATTTGCCGGTGCAGTAACGCGCCCAGACGTTCCGGTGCGAGCGGTATCAGCAGGTGTGCGGGGCGGTCGTCGGGCAGGTGCAGCAGGTGGAAGCGGGGGACCAGATCGGCCGCGAAGACGCCGGGTGCCGGCGGCTCGTCCCCGAAGGCGATGACGGCGAGCCGGCAGTTCGGGTCCGGCTGGCCCAATTGCCGGACCAGTTCCACCACGGACTCGACGATCGCGCCCCACTGGTCCGGGCAGTTCAACAAATAGGTGTCCAGTGCCGCGGGCACGGCGTTCTGCGCCTCCTGCTGGTCCGCGGGCGCGCGGTCGGCGATTCTGGACGTTCTGGCGGTGGCGTCGATCACCAGGCAGCAGTCCCAGGCTGCGCTCCCGCGCGGCGGCGGAATCGGCGGCAGCGGACCGTAGATAGGCTCGATGGGCAGAAACAGGATCTGATGGCTGCCGGCGTGCAGTACCGGTAGCGCGTCCGTGTCGAGCCGCAGGTCCAGGGACACCCGTTCACCGGCCTGGGCGCGCACCTCGGCGCGCAACCGAGGGACGCCGCCGACCGCGATCTCCAGATGGATGGCATCGGCGCCGGGGAGACACTCCAGACACAGGCGGCAGCAGCCCTGTGCGTCCGGTTCGATGGTGATCGGCGCCGGATCTGTGCCGTCCTCCGGAATCACGGTCAGGGTGATGGTCGCGGGCGGTGCAGGTGCGGTGACCGACCGGTGCGGGTCGGTCGCCGTGGACAACGGATCGGATTCCATAGACGACTCTCAGGCCGGATCGGGCCGGCGCCCGGTCCGAAAAGGGTTGTTTATCGACCGGCCTCGCCGCGTCCTGGACCAGGGCGATCGGCGGTGTCGTGCCGGTTCGGACCCGGTTCCCGCGGCGGCTGGTCATCCTTAGCCTTGGACAACGGTGCGTCAATCGCTGATCCGACAGCAGCGGGCAGGAACGGTGGATCAGTCGCGTGCGGCCATGCGATCCGGAAGACGGGCGGTGCCGCCTGGTCCGTCGTGATCTTGACCCAGAGGCCGATCACGCCGAGCAGATTCAGCACCAACAGACCAGCCGGCAGCCAGGGCCAGCGGTCGGCGAACCGGGACCCTGGTGTGCTGTTCTGCGGGACAATCGCGGCCGCTGGTGCCAGCAGCCGATCGAGCCGGTCGAGCCGGTGCTCCAGCCGTCCCATGGTCGCTTCGATTCCGGGCCGGCGCAGCACGTTGAGCAAGAGGCCGCGGTAATCGCCCGGCAGTCGGTGCAGGTGCTCCAGGAAGGTTCCCAGGCTGGACTGATCGGTGCGGGTGGCGGGGAGCAGAACGAAAGCGCCTGGTGCCAGTGTGAGCGTGCGATCGTCGAGCGGCAACGGTTCCGGTTCGGCACCTGGATTGAGCAGCAGCAGGTGCGTGGCTGGCGTGTAGCCGTCGCCGGGGATCACGGCGACGCGCAACTCGGTCGCCGTGTCCGTCGGTCTGGTTTGCGCAATCAGCCCGCCGCCGGCCGCGGCGACGCACTGACGCAGGATCTCGATGTCCATTTGAGACCCGTTCCCATCCAGTCGGAACTTATCCAGCGGCGCTCTGCAAAACACCTGATACAAGGAGGTCCCGGCCTCGTCCGTGCCCGGCCAGGCGTAGAGATGGCAGGGCGCGGTCGCGCGGTCGCAGAAATAGGCGAGCCGTTCGTTCATTGCTCATCCGTTCATTGGTTCAAAATCGTTGTGCATGCGGTGCCAGGCGCACGCGAATGCCTGGGCCGCGGTCTCCGGGAGTGCGTCCCGCTCGGCGTCGATCAGGCCCAGGGCCGCTTGCCGGGTCGCTTCAGCCTCCTCGGGCCACGGCTCGAACCGGCGGTCCCCATCCGGGCCAGCCGGCGCTGTTTCCGCCAGCACGCGGCCGAGCAGTCCTTGCCACCACTGTTGATCCACGCGCAACCGGGCGACCGCTGGTTGATGGATGAACCACCGGGCCAGGCCGCCGGCTTGACGGCGCGTCTGCGGCCGCAGGATGGCGGCGATCGGGAACAGGGGGAGGATCGGCTGTCCGTTGGTCAGCAGCGCCCAATCGTAACAGGTGTTCGCACCGGCGATGATCCGCTGCAGGTTGTTCCAGCCGTGCGCCATCAGGGGGCCGGCGGGCGCGCGTTGCGCCGCCGGCAGCGCACGGATCGCCTGGGCGATCAGGAGTAGCGGATGCGTCTCGGCGTCGCGTTCACCGCGGTCCGCCCAGTCCGCGAGGCGCTGTCGCAGATCGTCCAGCGCGCGGTTTTCCCCGGAGTCTTCTGCCAGCGCCGCGATGACCGCATCCACCCATGGGGCATCCGCGCGCCGTGCCGCAATCCCGGGCTCCAACAGCTCGGCGACCGCATCGCGCAGCCCGTTCAAGGTGGCGTCGGGCTGGCGCTCGGGCAGTCCTGACGCCTGCCACAGCAGTGCAGTCATGGTGTCCGCGCCCGCTGTCCGCGCCAGCGACGCGACCAACTCAGCCAGGGCCTCCAGGCTGTCGCAGCGGGCGGCCAGGTCTTGGGATTGTTCCCGTTGGAATGGGTGAATCCAGGGCCAATGGGTTTGCGGCCGGCTGAGCAGACGGCAGTCGTCACGGCTGAGGCAGCCGAGATCGTCGAGCACCTGATGCCAGGTCTCCAGGGTGGTGTCCACTGCAATGGTGGGTTGGGCCGCGGTCCGGTGTCTCCGCCATTGGGGCGGTCGCTGCCAGGCCGCAGCGGTACGCAACTCGGCGAAGACCGCGCTGGTCATCCAGTGGATGGCAAGTGCGCGCCTGGCTTCGTGGTCCAAGCGTTCGTCTGCCGCGTGCCGCCAGTCCAGCCAGGCGTCGTGCCGGATGAGCAGTGCCGTGGTGGTCGCCGGCTCCTGCCGCATCAGAGCATCCAGATTCAGGATGGTCCAGCGGCCGGCGAGTCCGTGCGCCAGCAGCCCGGCCGGGTCGGGGGTCTTCGCCAATGCGTCGGTCGCGGTCCAGAACCGGCGCTGCAGTTCCGCGGTCCGCGCCGGCCGCGTCCGGGCGAGGAGCCCGGCGAGGTCGAGGACGCGCTCCGGGAAGGCGGCGGCGTCGATGGTGTCGACGGCCCGCTCCAGGTCATCAGCCAGGGTTTCCAGGATCTGGGGCTCGTGTTGCAGGCGTGCGCTCAGACGGGCCGACAGGTCAGCCATGGTCAACACCCGCGGGTGCGCGAGCAGCGCTTGGGCGAGGGCCGCCAACCGGGACGACGGCAGCGCGGCGAGGTCGTCGCCGACCAGGGTCCGAATCAGCACGGCGGTCTGTTCCGCCGTGATCACCGGCGGCGTCAGGTCACCGAGTTCCAGCAGGCGGTCGCGCTTGCCCGGATCGGACGGGTCCCACCAGGCCGCGAGACCCGCATCGAGCGTCGCGCCGCGCTCCTGAAAGGCGGCGGTCAGGACGTCCTGGAGGTGGCGTTCGCCCGCGTTGCGGTCCTCATCGGCCCGCAGGATGAAACGGATCAATGGGTCCTGCGGGAAGCGGGCCCATTCCTGCGCGCGAAACAGTGCCGTCCAGGGCAGCTGGGCGGCGGCGCGGGCTTGATTGAGCAGATAGTTCGCGAACAGACTGCCGCACTGCGCCTGGGTGCCGGCCAGGGCGACCGCCGTGTTGTAGGTCAGTGTGACCCAGCGGGTTTGCTCCGGCCCGGGCAGCGTTTCGGGGTCGGTCCAGAACTGATCGAAGCGTTCGCCGAAGGCGGTGAGGTGGGCGGGAAAGCGCTGGGCGCTGTCGAGCACGGCGCGGGCATAGTCGAACAGACCGGCGGCAGGTTCGGGTCCAGCGCGCCGCTCGCCTTGGGCATCGAGCAGCAGTGCCCGGCGCCTGGCCGCGGTCAGCGCCGCAACGGCCAGTTCCTCGTGGATCACCAGGAGGTCCGCCCGGTCCGCCGTCCCGTCGCCGGCCAGTCGGGTCGTCTCCAGAAATCGCTGCGGGTTGCGGCTGAAGAGACGGATCCGACAGCGGCGGCGCAGTCGTCCAGGCAGCGCCCCGCGGGCGACCGCGATGATGCGCGCCAGTGGGGCCGCGGCGGAGAAGTCGGCCAGCGGGACGGCCATGATCACCGGATAGCCCGTGACCATCCCGTGAAACAGGTGAGCGATCAGGCTGACGGTGAGCTGCGGGTGCGCCAGGATCGGGTCCAGGGGTTCGGCGGTCGTCGGCGGCAAGGCCGCGGCCGCCGCGGTGTCCGGCACCTGACCGAGAAAGGCCGCGTCGTTACCCAGATAGAGCCCGGGATCGAAATCCGCCGCGAAGGCGGTGAGTGGCCAGGCGCGGCCGTGCGCGAAGTAGGCCTCGCGGCGGTCGTACTTCCCGGCGGTACTCAGGCGACAGACGAAATAGTAGGGACCGCAGGGGAAGCAGGACCAGCCCGCCAGACGCTCCTGGAGCCGGCCCTGGTCGCCGGTGGTGGCATCGAGGGTCAGCCAATCGCGGATCGCGTGCAGCAGGTCGGGATCGGCTTGCAGCGGCGCGTCCGCGGCGATGAACTGTTCGCCCCGCCGGATCGGGGTGCCGGCCTCGCCGATGCCGTGATCGGCCTGGCCGCGGTAGACGTTGAGGCTGGTGGGGATCACGCGTTTACGTCCGGGTTCTCATCGGGGGTCTCATCGGGGGTCTCATCGGAGGTCTCATCGGGGCTCACATCAGGGCGTTCCCGTGCTCGCAGAGTGCCACGAGCAGCGGCAGTTCCACGTGCACCGGTACCGGGGGAAGGCGCGCCGGACGGTCGTCGGGGTTGGGGTAGGCGCGCTCCAGCGCGTCCAGGGCGTCGCCGTGGATCGCACTGATCGGAATCAGCCAGGGCCGGTCGGCGTCGAAGCGCAGCAAGTTCGGGATGCCGGCAATCCCTGGCGACCGAACCGCGGCAAAGGCGTCCAGCAGGATGCGCGAGACCCGCCGCGCGTTGGCCAAATAACGCGCGACACCGCGGCCGGTGCGGGTCTGGGCCAGGAAGGTCTCCGGTCGTTGCAGATAACCGGCAATCCAGGTGTCGCGCAGGGTGGTCAGGGCACAGCGGCGGTCGTCGGCCATGGTCAGGGCCAGGATGGTGCGCACCGGCGCCCGCAGCTTGAGGTGCCGACGCATATCCTTGTAATTCTGTACCACGTCGTGGAATGACTCGATGATCGCGTCGCGCTCCCGCCGCGCCGCGATGGACAGGTCCGCCGCGGGAAATACGGCCCACAGCGGCAGACAGAATGCCAGCACCCGGGCCTCACGGTAGGCCTGCGCCCAGAGCCCACGCTGCCGCGGGTCCTGCGCCTCGAAGAACTGCTCGCCGGACCCGTCGAAGAACTCGACTTCCAGCGCGGCACGTGACCGCCCGAGCAGACCGATGCGATACGGCAGGGTCAGCCGGTACCAGGGTTGATGAGCGGCCAGGGTCGTGGGGAGCCGGGTCCAGCGTTCATACTCCGCGTTGAAGCGCTGGAGGTTGACGGTGCGTGCGCGCTCTTCGGGGTTCGCGGTCTTCACCAGTTCGATCCCGGCGTTATCGAGGAAGTAGGACAGCGCGCCGGCCCGCTGTGCGTGTTGCGCCCGGTACACCATCGCCTGGAATAGATAGCTCTTACCCACCCCTTTGCCGCCCAGGATACCGAGCTGCTGGACTTTGCGGTAGCGTCCGAACGGCTCCGGTTCGACATCGAAGAAGTTTTCGCTCGGGATGGTCCACGCGGTCGGTCGGGACTGGGGCTGGACCTCATCCGCGGGTGGGCCGGTAGCGGCCGGTGCGGCCGGGGAGGGCAGGTCGTCGAAGCTGATCCAGGGCTCGGCCGCGTCCTCGATTACCTCGCCCCAATTGTCCGGTGGCGCGGTCATGTCAGAAGGAACCCAGCAGCGCCGGAGGTAGGATTAAGACCAATGTCGTCAGGAAGGCCAGCGGTGTGATGCGGGCGATCCAGGGGCTGTCGGGGCGGATTCGGGCCAGGCGCGGTGTCAGGGACAGCACGGCGGCCAGGACAGCGGTCACCACCGCGTGCACTTGCGCGCTGGGCAGCCAGTGCGATTGCAGCAGGGGTTGCGCCAGGGTGCCGACGACGACGAGTGATGCGGTCAGGGCCAGCGACAAGGCCCAGAGCCGCGGCCAGAGCGGGCCCGGTCGTCGGCTGCCGACGCCGACGATGCTCCAGGCCAAGGCCGCTGATCCCAGTGCGACCAGCCACAACCAGCGCGCGGGCAGCGCGGGAAAGCTGTAATCCGAGCGCAGCGCGGCGCTGTGTTGTAGCGCCGCCAGGACGATCACGAGCGCCAGCAGCGACCCCAGCGAGAGCGTCGCGGCCGGGAGACCCAGGGTGCCGATCCGCTCAAGAACGGACCCCGGCGCCAGCGGTTCCGGGCATAACGCGGCGATTCGCGGCTCATCCGCGGCGGCCATCGCCCGCTCCTCTCTTGCCTCCAAGCGTGTCCGACAAGGATTGTGGTACCCCCGGCGGTCCCGCTCGGTCATAATCCCGCCCCTTTTCACCAGGGGATTTGCGATGTTCAAGAACGCCAGGATCTACCATTTGGGGACGCCGTTTGGTCATGATGCCGCAGCACTGGAGGCGCTGCTGGGGACGCGCCGGTTCCGGCCGTGCGGGCCGGTGGAGACGGCGGTCATGGGCTGGTCTGCACCGCTGGGTGAGGAGACGGCGGCCTTGGTGCATGGGGTCGGCGGTTGTCTGCTGCTGTGCGCCCGCAAGCAGGAGCGTCTGCTGCCGTCCGCGGCCGTGGCCGAGGCGGTGGATGAGCGCATTGCCGAGATCGAGACCGGCGAAGCACGCGATGTCGGCCGCTCCGAGCGGCGGGCCTTGCGTGAGCAAGTGGTCGGGGAGATGTTGCCGCGCGCCTTTACCCGGTCGCGACGCACCTGGCTCTATATCGACACCGAGTCTGATTGGCTGGTGGTTGACGCGGGGAGCGAAAAGCAGGCGGAAGAGGTCGTATCCATGCTGCGCCAGACCCTGGAGACCCTGCCGGCCAAGCCACCGGCCCCGCGGCAGCCGCCGGCGGGGATTCTCACCGCCTGGCTGCTGGAAGGGGGGGCTCCTGCCGATTTCGTCCCGGCCGATGCCTGTGAGCTGCGCGACAGCGAGGACAGCGGCAGCGTGATCCGCTGCAAGGGTCAGGACCTGACCAGTGAGGAGATTCTCAATCATCTGCGTGCCGGTATGCAGGTGGTGAAACTGGCTCTGGAATGGGATGAGCGACTGGCTTTCGTGCTCGCGGACGATCTGTCGCTCAAGCGCCTGCGGGTGGGCGACGCCCTGCTCGACGAACTCGACGACGGCGATGACCCGGCAGCACGGCTGGACGCGGAATTCGCCCTGATGGCACTGCAACTGCGCGCGCTGATCGCGCGTCTCGACACCTTGTTCGGTTTGATGAGTGACACCGCCCCGGCCGCCTGAGGTGCGGCTCACACCTGGTAGAAGTCCCGATACCAGGCGACGAAGCGGGCGACCCCATCGGCGACCGAGGTGTTGGGATGATAGCCCGTATCGCGTACCAGTTCGCTCACGTCCGCATAGGTGTCGGGTACATCTCCAGGTTGCAACGGCAACAGGTTCAGCTCGGCCTTGAGTCCCAGGCTTTGTTCCAGTAAGGCGATATACTCCATCAATTCGACCGGGTTGTTGTTGCCGATATTGTAGAGACGAAAGGGGCCCCGGCTGCTGGCGGCATCCGGCGCATCGCCGGACCATTCGGGGTTGCCTTGGGGGACCCGATCCAGGACGCGGATCACACCTTCGACGATGTCGTCGATATAGGTGAAATCCCGGCGATGCTTGCCATAGTTGAAAACGTCGATGGGTTCCCCGGCAATGATCGCCCGGGTGAATTTGAACAGGGCCATATCCGGCCGGCCCCAGGGGCCATAGACAGTAAAAAAGCGCAAGCCCGTGCTCGGCAGGTCGTACAGATGGCTATAGGTATGAGCCATCAGCTCGTTGGCTTTCTTGCTTGCAGCATACAGGCTCACCGGATGATCGACATTGTGTCGGACCGAAAAGGGCATCTTGGTATTAGCCCCATAGACGGATGAGCTGGAGGCGTAGACCAAGTGCTCAACGCCGGTATGACGACAGCCCTCGAGGACATTCGCGAACCCGACCAGATTGGTCGCGACATAGGCCATCGGATTCTCGATCGAATAGCGCACGCCGGCTTGAGCGGCAAGATTCACCACCCGTTCCGGTCGATGGGTCGCGAAGACTTCGCGCATCTTGGCGCTGTCCTCGATATCGATGCGGAGATCCGTGTAGGCCGGGTGACCCAGGGTGCGGGCCAGTCGCGCCTCCTTGAGGGCAACGTCATAATAGTCATTGAGGTTGTCGACCCCGATGACCTGATCGCCGCGCTCCAGCAGCCGCAAGGCCAGGTTGGAGCCGATAAAACCGGCGCTGCCGGTGATCAAGACTTTCATCGATTCAGACTCACCGCCGCCCGTCCGCCTGCTCCCTGGAGACGCGTGGCTTCATGTCATGGAGTACGGCCTCGATCATGAGGTCGTCGGCCTGGATCACGCCCCGGCGGGTGGCTGGCCGACTCGGGTGGGCGCAGGCCTGGGAATCCGATCGCGTCGCCGGGGTTTGGAATGGCCACCGGGGTCGCTATCGGGGCCGCAGATATCCTCCGCCGCCTTGGCACATCGTCTGATATCTTAACAGTGCGCCGACCCCATTGCGACCGCGGCGCTTTGCCGCCCCGGCGAACGCTTGACTTGGTTGCCGCGTCGTCTGTGATAGGATGCCGGGGCCGGAAAACGCGTCGTCGTCGAGTGTGCGCGTGCAGATCGCCGCACAACTGGCCGCGTGACCTCGGTGGGCGCAGGCGTGTATACAAAGAGGGTAAGAACGTGTCGAGAACTTACGTCTACCTCGGCGTTTTTGAGGCGATCGTTTTTTTTCTGGCGTCCCAGTTCGGCGCCTTTTTTCGGTTCGGATGGGTACTGCCGCCCGATGTCTCGCCCGTTTCCTGGGTTGCCACCGGTCTTTTTTTCGCCGTCGGCATGAGCGTGGCCATGCTTTCCATGGGTCTTTACCAGCACGGCGGCCAAGCGCAGGAAGCCGGCTTCGTGGTCCGGTTGGGTCTGGCCTTCGTGCTGGGGTTGGTACTGCTGGCCGTCGGCTTCTACGCGGTGCCGTTTCTATTCATGGGGCGCGGCGTCGTTGGCTTGAGTCTGGTCTTTTCGTTCATCGGTATCAGTCTGGTGCGCGAATTGTTTGCGCGCCTGGTCGACGTTGAGTCGCGGCGCCGCCGCGTGCTGGTGCTGGGTGCCGGCGTCAACGCACACTCGATTGCCGACGCGTTGGAGCATGGCCGGAACCTGGGTTTCCTGGTCGTGGGCTACGTCCAGTTACCGCGCAGCCAGGTGACGGTCGACAACGCCAAACTGTTGCCCGCGGATCGGTCGCTGCTGGAATTGGCCATGGCGCATTCAGTCGATGAGATCGTGGTTGCCGCCGACGATCAGCGAGGTAAGCTGCCGGTCGATGAATTGGTCGATTGTAAGTTGAGCGGATTTGAGGTGCTGGATCTGCTGTCATTTTTTGAAAAAGAGCTGCAGATCATCAAGATCGACCTGCTTTATCCCAGCTGGGTTTTTTTCTCGACCAATGGGTTCCGGATGAATTTCGGCGGGCGGCTGACCAAGCGGTTGTTCGACGTGACGGCGGCGCTCGTGATGCTGAGCGTCGCCTTCCCACTGATGCTGTTGGTCACCATCGCCAGTCTCATCGAGTCACGCGGGCGGGATCCGATTCTCTACCACCAGGTGCGCGTCGGGCAGCACGGCCGGCTGTTTCATGTGCATAAGTTTCGCAGTATGCGGGTCGACGCGGAGGCCGACGGGGTCGCGCGCTGGGCGGCCAAGAATGATCCGCGTATTACCGCGCTCGGGTCGTTCATTCGCAAGACCCGGTTGGATGAGCTGCCGCAGCTCTTCAATGTCCTCAAGGGCGAGATGAGTCTGGTCGGGCCGCGCCCCGAACGTCCCGAGTTCGTGCAGGAATTATCGGCCCGCATTCCGTATTATGCGGCGCGTCATCGGGTCAAGCCCGGGGTCACCGGCTGGGCGCAGCTCCTCTACGCTTACGGTTCCGATGCGGAAGATGCCCGGCGCAAGCTCGAATACGACCTCTACTATGTCAAACACGCCGGGCTGATCCTCGATCTGGTGATCCTGCTGCAAACAGTCGAGGTTGTGTTGTTCAGCAAAGGTGCGCGCTGATCGCCATGACGGTGCCGGCCGCTGCATCCATCGCCAGTCTGATCGGCGTATTCGGGTACGGGCTCTGCGCATTGCTCTTCACGCTGCTCGGTATGGTCCTGCTCACTGGTTGGCATGGCCGACTGCAGGGCGGACTCCTGGTTTTCGCTGTCTTCACCAGTGCGCTGTGGGCAGGGTTCCTCGCCTGGCAGGCGACATCCCATACCTTGTCGAGCGAATGGATGTGGGTTTGCGAGGCCCTCCGTAACCTGGCCTGGGTTCTGTTTTTTATCCGGTTGTTGGAGGTGCAGACTGCCGGCCATCGCGCGCGCAAGCAGTTGCTGCGCTGGGTGCGATTCGGTGCGCTGATGGTCACGCTGCTGCTGGTGTTGCCGCTGAATGGGTTCGTGGTCTGGGTACAGCCCTGGATTGGTGTCGAGCTCGGCGTGATGCGGCTGGTCTTCGCCTTGTTGACCGCGGTTGCTGTTCTGGTACTCATCGAGCAGATTTACCGCAATACGCCCTGGCAGCATCGCTGGGGGGTCAAGTACCTTTGTTTGGGTGTCGGGGGGCTCTTCGCGTTCGACTTCTTTTTTTTCGCCGATGCCTTGCTGTTTCAGCGCGTGGATCAGGACATCTGGCTTGCCCGCGGCGCGGCCAGCGTGTTGGCTGCCCCGCTGATCGGTATCTCGGCGGCGCGTAATCCGCAGTGGTCGTTCGATCTTTTCGTCTCGCGCACGGCCGTTTTCCATTCTACGGCACTATTCGCGGCCGGTGTCTATTTGCTCGTTATGGCCCTCGTCGGCTATTACATCCGCTATTACGGCGGCGAGTGGAGCGCCGCCATTCAGACGGCGTTTTTCTTTGGTGCGGGGATGGTCCTGGTCGTGCTGCTGTTCTCGGGAAACCTGCGCTCACGGCTCAAGGTGTTCGTCAGCAAGCATTTCTTCAAGCACCGTTATGACTATCGGGAGGAGTGGCTGCACTTGATCGATGCGTTATCCGGCCGGGCGCTCCAGGCGACGCTGCCGGAGCGGGTGGTCTTTGCGCTCGCTGAACTGGTCGATAGTCCCGGCGGTGTGCTCTGGCTGCGCAACGACGGTGGGCGGTACGAGCACGCGCGGGCCTGGAACTTGGCGGAAGCAACGGTGGACAAAGCGACCGATATGACGCAACTGGCAGGGTTTCTGGAGCAGCGTCACCCGGTGATCAATCTCGCGGAGTTGCGTCGTGATCCGGATGTCTATGACGGGCTCGAGGTACCGGCCGGGCTGCTCGCGGACGAGCGGTTGTGGCTGATCGTGCCGCTGCAGCATGACGACGCACTGCTGGGTTTCGTCATGCTGGTGAGTCCGCGTGCGCCGCAGGTCGTCAACTGGGAGGTCATGGATATGCTGAAGACGGCCGGACGTCAGGCCTCGAGTTTCCTCGCGCTCGATCACGCGGCTCAGGCGCTGGCGGATGCGCGTCAATTTGAGGGTTTCAACCGGTTGTCCGCGTTCGTGGTCCATGATCTGAAGAACCTGATTGCGCAGCTTTCGCTGGTCGTGAAAAATGCCGAGCGCCACCGCCGGAATCCGGCCTTCGTGGACGACGCGATCGATACCATCAAACATTCAGTGGACAAGATGAGTCGGTTGCTGGCGCAACTTCGCGACCAGCCGCAGCCCACCAAGGGTGTCCGCGTGGACCTGCGGCTGGTGGTGGCCGAGGTGGTCCGCGCGCGCGCGATCCAGGAACCGGTTCCGGTGCTGGACATGTCGGTGCAGACGCCGTTGAACATCTGCGTTGACCCTGACCGTTTGACGTCGGTCGTCTCCCACGTGGTGCAGAACGCACAGGAGGCCACTCCGCGGGACGGTCGGGTGGTCGTGCGCCTCCAGCAGTCCGCAGCCGCGGCGGTCATCGAAGTCCGCGATAACGGTGTCGGAATGAATGCCGACTTCGTCCGGGAGCGACTGTTCACGCCGTTCGATTCGACCAAGGGACTCACCGGCATGGGGATCGGCGCCTATGAAGCGCGTGAGTTCATCATGTCGATCGGCGGGCAGGTCTTCGTGGACAGCGCCCCCGGACATGGTACCCTGTTCCGAATCCTGGTTCCGGTCGAGGTGGCCGAGGCGCAGACCGAGTGTGCCGTTTCAGCGGGTTGAATGATGGACGAAATGAACAACCGGTTGTTGATCGTCGAAGACGATCTCGGCTTGCGGGGCCAGTTGCGTTGGAGCTTCGATCGCTTTGAGATTGCCGTCGCGGGTGATCGGGAGGGAGCGCTTGCGGAGGTGCGGCGTTTCGAACCGGGGGTGGTGTTGCTCGATCTTGGGTTGCCGCCGGATCCCGGCGGGGTCAGTGAGGGCTACCGCACGTTGGCGGAGATTCTCACGATCGCCCCGGCCATCAAGGTGATCGTGGTCACCGGTCATGATGACCGCGGCAACGCGGTCCGTGCCATTGGCATGGGTGCCTACGACTTTTACGAGAAGCCGATCGATCCGGAAATCCTGGCGCTCATGGTGGCGCGTGCCGGCCGTCTGAATTGGCTGGAAGCGGAGAACCGCAAACTGTCGTCAGCCGCCTCGACTTCCCCGTTTCGCGAGTTGATCGCGGTCAGCCCCGAGATGCTCAAGGTCTGCCGCATGGTCGAGAAATTGGGACCGACCGATGCCACGACTCTGATCTTGGGCGAGAGCGGAACGGGTAAGGAAATCCTGGTGCGGATACTGCACTCGCTGAGCAACCGTAAGGATAAGAAACTGGTGGCGATCAACTGCGCCGCCATCCCCGAGAACCTGCTGGAAAGCGAGTTGTTCGGGTACGAGAAAGGCGCCTTTACCGGGGCCGTCAAAAGCACCCCGGGCAAGATCGAGTTGGCCGAAGGTGGGCTGTTGTTCCTCGATGAAATTGGTGATCTCCCGTTGACTCTGCAGTGTAAGCTCCTGCGGTTTCTCCAGGAGCGGATCATCGAGCGGGTCGGCGGACGGCGGGAGATTCCGGTGGATGTGCGCGTCGTGTGCGCGACCCATCAGGACTTGTTGGCGCTGATCAAAGAGGGCCGCTTCCGTGAAGACCTTTACTACCGCATCAACGAGACCAGTATTGTGGTACCGCCGCTGCGCGCCCGCAGCGGCGATACCCTGGTGCTGGCGCGTGCTTTTCTGCGCCGTTTTGCCATGCAGCACAAGCGGCCCATCCGGGATTTCACCGCCAATGCGTTGCGCCTGATCGAACAGTACCCCTGGCCGGGTAATGTCCGGGAATTGGAAAACCGGATCAAGCGTGCCGTGATCATGGCCGAGGGCACTGAACTCAGCCCTGAGGATCTGGATCTCAATGATACGCTGGCCCCCCAGGAGCCGTTCAATCTGCGCGAGGTCCGGGATCGCGCCGAGCAGCAGGCAATCCAGCGGGCCATGATCATCACGGAGAACAATATTTCACGCACCGCGGATCTGCTGGGCGTGACCCGTCCGACACTCTACAACCTGATGAAGAAACATGACTTGTCCTGCTGAACCCGTACGCTTGAGAGAGGTGACTGGCATGGCTTTGCGAAAGATGACCGGGCGTCGTCTGGTGGCGGCGCTGGCGCTGTTGGTCGGCCTGGCCGGCGGCGCATCGGTGGCTTCCGAGGCCACGGACAAGGCCCGTGCCTTGTTCGAGAAAGGTGACCTGCGGACCGCCACCATCGAGCTGAAGAATAGGTTACAGAAGGATCCGAATGATGCCGCCGCCCGCCTCTTGCTGGCGCAGATCTATCTGCAAGTCGGCAATGGCGCGGCGGCGGAGAAAGAGCTGCGCAGCGCGATCGCGCTGGGGGCGGATGCGTCCTTGTGGCGGCTCGAATTGGTTGCGGCCCTGATCGCCCAGGCGAAATATGACGAGGCCCTGGCGCGTTTGGATGCAGCCACCGATTTATCGGCGGCTGATCGGGTGCGCGCCCTGATTCTGCGCGGTGATGCCGCGCTGGGCCAGGACCAGCCCGAGGTCGCGCGTGCCGGCTATCGCCAGGCATTGACTCTGGATCCCAACAGCGAGTTGGCCGGTTTGGGATTGCTGCGGGTCGCGCTCAAGGAGGGTGATCAGGCGGCGACGGTCGGTGCCGCGGACGCCTTCCTGCGGCAGTTCCCCGACAACCCTGAGGCTTTGCTGATCCGCGCCGAGTCCTATCGCATCGCGGGTGACAACGCGGCCGCCCTGGCCATGTTCGACCGGGTGCTGGTCATTGATCCGCGGCGGTTGGCGGCGCGCCTGGGTCGGGCCACGGTCTTGATCGGCACGCAGAAGCTGGACGAGGCGCGCAAGGAGTTGACCAAGGCCGACGCGTTGCAACAAGACGTCCCGCTGACGCGCTATCTGCGCGGCGTCATCCAGTTTCAGGAACGGGACTGGAAACAGGCGGGCGAGTCGTTCGATCGGGTCCTATCCGCCATCCCGGGTCACCTGCAAAGCCAGTTGCTGCTCGGCATCATCCGCTATAGTGAAGGCGAGTTTGCAATTGCCGAAGAGTATCTGAGCAACGTCGTCAAGGTGACGCCGGGCAATCTGCAGGCCCGTAAGGTGCTGGCGGCGACCCGTATCAAACAGCGCGAGCCGCAGCGCGCGATCCAGGTCCTGGAGCCCGTCGCGCCGGATGGAGACCCGCAAACCCTGGCGTTGCTGGGCAGCGCGTATATGCTGCAGGGTGATCAGGAGCGGGGTCAGGAATGGCTCAACCGGGCGGTCGAAAAGGCCCCGGACGTGGCCGCGCTGCGCACGCAACTGGCGTTGTCCCTGCTGGCCGACGGCGAGACCGGCAAGGCGATCGATGAGTTGCAATCAGCGGTCGATCTGGGTCAGGACATTTTACAAGCGGATGTCTTGCTGGTGCTCGCCCATCTGAAGAAACAGGAGTACGAGCAGGCGTTGGAGGCCAGCAAGCGCCTCGAACAGCGGCGGGCCGAGTCGCCTCTCCCCTACAACCTGACCGGTCTTGCGTACCTGGCCAAGGGGGATCTGCCGAGTGCCCGTGCGCGTTTTGAAAAGGCCCTGGCGGTGGACTCCGCATTCTTCACCGCCGAGATCAACCTGGCGCGTATTGACGTCGCAAACAAGGATCTCGACGCCGCGGCGCGCCGCTATGAGCGGGTGCTGAAGGCCGATCCAAAGCACCTGGGGGCCATGATGGGCCTGGCCGCGCTGGCCGAGCTGCGCAATGATCCGGCCGCCCTGGAGGCCGCTCTGGAGCGCGCCGGGGAAGCCAATCCGGCCGCCGCCCAGCCCGGGTTCCTGCTGGCCCGGTTCCACATGACGCGGGGCAACTACCTCAAGGCGCTGGCCGTGGCCAGCGAACTGAATGCCCGCTTCCCCGAGGACCAAGAGGTGCTCCTGATGCTGGCGCGCGCCCAGACCCTGGGTGATCAGGTGTCCAACGCCATCCGTTCATTCGACCTGCTGCTGCGAACGAACCCGGACGACCCGCAACTTCATTACCTCGCGGGCGGCGCGCGCTGGAAAGGGCAAGATCAGTCCGGTGCCCAGAAGGCGTTTCGGCAAGCCCTGGCGCTCAAGCCCGACTTCGTGGATGCCAAGGTGGCGCTGGCCGCGGTGTCGCTGGAGGCCGGCGATACCGAGACTGCGCTGCAGAGCGCCCGGGAGTTGCAACAGGCCCTCCCGCAGGGGGCGGTCGGCTATCGGATCGAAGGCAGCGTCCAGGTCGCCAGGCGCGATCCCAAGGCCGCGGTTGCGGCATTCAAGACAGCGTTTGCGCATGACAAGACGAGCGTGGCAGCGCGGCAACTCGCTGCGGTCATGAGTCAAACCGGCGATACCGCCGGCGCGGTGGCCCTGCTCGACGATTGGGCGAAAGCCAACCCCGATGACCTGGAGGTCCAGGCGTCGCTGGGGCTCTTGCTGCAACAGGCGGGGCGTTCCCAGGATGCCATCGCGGTCTATGAGTCCGTGGTCGCGAAGGCGCCCGAGAAGAACGCGCTGCTGTTGAACAATCTTGCCTGGCTCTACCACGCCCAGGGCGATGCGCGGGCGCAGGCCACCGCCAAGGAGGCCTACGATCTGGCACCGAACCGAGCGGAGATCGCCGACACCTATGGCTGGATTCTTTACAACGCGGGGCGTAAAGGCGATGGGCTGTCGATTCTGCAACAGGCTTATCTGGCGTTTCCGACCCAAACCGAGATCGGCTATCACGTGGCCGTCGCCCTGGAGAGTCTGGGACGCCAGGACGAGGCCGTCGGGGTGCTGCGCAAGGTGTTGCGCGACAACCCCAACTCGGCGCAGGCCGCGGATGCGGCGGCGCTGCTCAAGAAACTGGGTGGCTGAACTGCCGACGCGGCGCCAGGCAAGATCCTGGCGGCGGCCGGGGCCGCCAAGCCCCGGGCCGCGCCGGGTCCGGAGGGGCGCGGACCGGAGGCCGGCAACGTGCCGGGGGTCGACCGAGCGATAGACCGGACCGCGTATACCTCCGTGTCGGTAAAGTGCCTACATTTGTCAATTTTTTTTACAGTCTTGGGTTGGCGGGGCCCCGCAGGAGGACCCTGTGACCTTGGAAGACTTGGCGTAAATAGTTTAAGTTATTGTGGAATATGAATAAGAAAACGATCTATCAAAATATGGCATGATCATCGCATAATCTTGATCGGCACCACCAGCCAAGACCCCGACGACAACAAGCGCAGAGAAAATCGCTCGAGATGCTGAACACCAGATCAACACGCGCCCCTCGCCGCATGGCACACCCACAACTCCGAAGCGGGCTGTTGGTCACCGGGCGCGCTGAACTGCAGACCCGGAACCGCGCGCCGGCGACCTCGCAAGTGACTACGCGACGGGCGTTGCGCAGCGACTGCATTGACGCACCGGTCCCTCAAGCCGATTTAACGTTAACCTCGACAGTCATACGCACGCGGAGAGATTCATGCTGACCCGACACCTGTCCACCCACGCCCGCGCCGCGCTCGCCGCGCTCGCATTCACACTCGGTACCGTCTCGACCGGTGCCTACGCCTTCCTCAGCGCCGTTCCGGACCCGTTCCTAAACCAGATCGTCGATCTGCAGGCCACTCCGCCCGGCACCTGGGTGGGGCTGCCCGGCCTCGGTTACACTCAAAGTTTCCTGATCAGCGGTTTCACCGGTCCCACCGTGAGTGGCGATGTCTTCAGCTACAGCGCCTCGTTCCAGGCTCTGCTGTCCGACACTGTCGGCGGTCCCGTCGTTCGCACCGCGAACCTGACCGGTGCCGACAACTTTGTCGTCCAGTTCGTGGGCCGTACCGACCCGTACGCCGGGGGGACTTACGATATGGTCCTGCAGGCGGCGGACTTCTCGGGCATGGTCGATGGCCAATTGGTGGAGGTCTCACTGGCCAATATCCCGACCGGGCGGGTCAGCATGACGGGGAGCATCGGCAATTTCCAGATCACCTACATCACCCCCTTCAGTGTCGATGGACAGTACAGCCTCGACGGCGGCGACCCCATTGAAGTGCCGGGGTTGGGAGACGTGAACGGCCAGCCGCCGTCCGCGGCCCCGGCACCGGCCACGGCCGCGCTGGCGATTCCGGGTCTGCTGGTCATGGCGGCGCTGCGCCGTCGGCGCGCGGCGGTCGCCGCCTGAAGGTCCCCGATGCCGTAGCGACGCACGTCTTCGCCAACCCGCCGGACGGGGTGGAACCGGCGGTTCGGCCTTATTTGTCGTTGCGGCCCCGACCCCCGATACCTGTTGCGCCAATTGGACGGCTGCCACAGGCGCGGCGCGGCGCGGCGTGTCGGGTCCGCGATGGGACGTTCTGCCGGGTTCAGACGTGCCGCCCCATGCCACGACCACAAATACTCCGCACCCCGGGTGACGGTGATTGCGCGCCGGTCCGGCCCAACGCGGCGCGAGACCGGGCAAGTGAGCAGTAGCAGTTGAAGAACCACATGGGCGCAGGTATCTATGTTGTTGGGATGGCATCCGTCTACGCGGGAGCCGGTAATCTGCGGGAGTTCTGGGAAACCCTGCTGACCCGGCGCTGTGGTTTCCGGGAGTTTCCCGAGCGCCGCCTGTCGGTGCAGGAGTACGTCTCCGAAAACCGCGCGGAACGTGATTTCACCTATGCCGCCCGCGCCGCGCTCGTGGATGGATTTGCATTCGATTGGAAGGCCCATCGGGTGCCCAAGGCGGCCTACGAGGCGACCGATCCGGTGCATTGGCTGGCGCTGACCACCGCCATGGCGGCGATCACCGACGGCGGCATCGATCTCGACGCGGTCGGGCGCGAACGCATCGGCGTGATCCTGGGAAACTCACTGACCGGTGAGGTGTCGCGCGCCAATATGCTGCGCCTGCGCTGGCCCTATGTCCGCCGGGTGATCCTGGACGCCGCCGCGCGGGCAGGGCTGGCGGACGCGCAGGTGGCCGCACTCATCGATGCGGCCGAGCAGGGTTTCAAAGACCCCTTTCCGGTGCCCAACGAGGACACGCTGGCGGGTGCACTCGCGAATGTCATTGCCGGCCGGATCTGCAACGTGCTCGACCTCAACGGGGGCGGGTACGTGGTCGACGGCGCCTGTGCCTCGTCACTGCTGGCGGTGAGCTCGGCCTGCGAAGCCCTGACGAGCGGGCGCCTCGACATGGTGGTGACCGGCGGGGTAGACATCAGTCTCGACCCCCTGGAGTTGGTGGGTTTTGCCCGCACCGGCGCCCTCGCGACCGGGCCGATGCGTGTGTACGACAAGGATGCCGCCGGTTTCATTCCCGGCGAAGGCTGCGGCATGCTGGTCCTCATGCGCGGTCCGGAGGTGGAGCGGCACGGCCTCGCGCCCTGGGCACGACTCGCGGGCTGGGGCATCTCGTCGGACGGATCCGGCGGCATCACGGCGCCCAAGGCGAGCGGCCAGGCACTGGCCATGCGGCGTTGTTATGAGCGCAGCGGGTTCGGCGCGGAGACCCTCGACTTCATCGAGGGCCACGGCACCGGGACTCCGGTCGGCGATCGGCAGGAATTGCTCGGCTTCCTGGACGTCACCGGCGGCGCGGACCCCGGCGACCTGCGCCGCACCGGCGTGACCTCGGTCAAGACCCTGCTCGGGCATACCAAGGCGGCCGCCGGGGCGGCGGGCCTCATCAAGGCGATTCTCGCCGTCAACCAGCGCGTGCTGCCGCCGCTGGCCGGGTTCAAGACCCCGGCCGACGCGTTCGCGGCCCCGCAGGCGCGCCTCTATCCCATCTCCCGCGGCGCCTGCCTGCCGCCGCGGTCCGGCTTGCGGGCGGGCGTTTCCGGGGCGGGTTTCGGCGGCATCAACTGCCACGTCGCGGTCACCGGAGAGGACATCCCCAAACGTCGGCTGGAGACGCGCGACGCCGCCCTGCTCCTCGCCTCGGCGCAGAGCGCCGAGTTGTTCGTCGCCAGTGCCGCGGACGTCCCCGGTTTGGTCGCCCGCCTGGAGGAATTGCTGCGGCTGTCCGCGGGTATGGCCGAGGGTGAACTGGTCGATCTGGCCGTCGGCTGCGCGCTGGACGACCAGGCCGGCACGGTGCGCGCGGCCGTGGTGGCGGAGACGGTCGAGGAACTGCGCGGCCGGCTGCGCTCCCTGACGCTGATTCTGCAGGGCGCGGGGGACGCGCTCCCGCTGGCGCCCCCGGGGACGTTGTGCGGCCGCGCCAATCCGCGGCTGCGCATCGGCTACCTGATCCCCGGCCAGGGATCCCAATTTTTGCGGATGGGCGGTGTGCTGGCGCAGCGCGCGGGCTGGGCCGCCACCAGACGTGCCCGCTGGGACGCGCGGTTCGCGGCCCTGGGTCCGGCGGGGCTGTCCGGGTTCATCGATCGTCCGGTCGAGCAGGCACGGACCCCTGCGGTGACGGCCCGCTGGGAGACGGCGTTGCGTGATACCCGGGTCGCCCAACCCGCCATCGTGATGACGAGTCTGCAGTGGATTCAATGGCTGCGCCAGGTAGGCCTCACGCCGAGCGCCGTCGCCGGACACAGTCTGGGGGAGATCACCGCCCTGGTGGCGGCGCACCTGTTGTCGGAGACCGAGGCGATCGATATCGTGGAGGTGCGCGCGCAGGCGTGTGCCGCCGCGGACGTGGCCCCGGGCGGTATGCTGGCGCTCACCTGCGGCATTGCGACCGCCCAGGCGATGATCGCGGCTGCGGCCGGTTACGCCGTCGTCGCCAACGACAATGCACCCGACCAGGTCGTCGTCGCCGGCGATCCGCAGGCGCTCGCCGCACTCGCCGGGCTCGCCCGCGCGCGCGGGATCGGGGCTGCTACCCTCAACGTCTCCAAGGCGTTTCACTCCGGCCACATGGCCGCCGCGGCGGCGGCTCTGGAACGCCTCGCCAAGCCCCGCGGCGAGGAACGCGAGGCCCAGATACCCTTCTTCTCGGGTGTGCAGGGTGGGCTCGCGCCGGAGCGGTTCGATCCGTTCGCCTATGTCGCGGGGCAGATCACCGCCCCGGTGCGCTTTCGCGAGACGGTCGCGGCGCTGGCCGCGGCCTGCGACATTCTGGTCGAGGTCGGTCCCGGCTCCGTGTTGACGGGGCTCGCGCGCCGGACCTTGGGCCAGACCTTGCCGATCGGTGCGTTGGAACCCGGTCCTGGGGACACCGACAGTCATTTCTGCACGGCGATCGGCCAGCTCTTCGTGGCCGGGGCGCACCTCGACTGGGGGGCCTTCTACGCGCACCGGTACTGGCGTCCCTTCGTCCCCGCGCGCGACCGCACTTTCATCGAGAGCCCCTGTGCGCGGGCCGACGGCGTTCGCGACCCCGTGCCGGGCGCGGCGGGCGAGCGGCGAAGCAGGCCCGCCGCGGCAGATCCGGACCCGCGGCCCAACCCCGAGCTGGACGCGGGGCTGCCCGCCGGCGCCGCTATCGAACACCTCATGCGCGAGCTCGTGGCCGGCGAGACCGGCTACGACCTCGAGATGATCTCCCCGGATGCGCGCCTCGCCCGCGATCTCAATCTGGATTCGATCAAGATCGCCGAGGTCGGCGCCGAGCTGCGCGCCCGCGGTGTCGTTCTGCCGGACGACCTGGCGCTGGGTACCACCCCCATCCGCGAGCTTGCCCGCGCCGCCGCGCAGCAGCCGGTGCGCGAGTCGGCGGGGGGCGGGCCCAGCGCCGCGGGTCCGGGGTCGGCCGCGTCCGGTGCGCTGCCCGCCGACCTGCCCGTGCTCGGATATGTTCCGGCCTGGCGCGACACCGAGCGACTCCAGGCTCCGGTGCCTGGCGGACCGGTGGTGATCCTGCATGCGCCTGAACGGGCCGCTGAGGCCGGGCGCCTGGTGCACCAGTTGGCAGCCGCCGGGGTGACGGCGCGGCTCGATGACGGAGCCCCGGTTGACGTCCCCGGCGACCAGCCGACGCGGCTGATCGCCTTGCCCGGGGACCGCGCCGCGGCCGAGCGGGTAACCGAGTTCTTCGCCCGGCTGGGGCGTCACCTGGTGGCCCGGCCCGGTGCGGCCACCCGGTCGATCGTCCTCATCGGCGGTCCAGGCCAAGCCCCGGTCTTCGGCTTTGCCCAGAGCGTTTCACTGGAACAGCCGCTGTTGCCCATCCTCGCGGTTGCGGCCGATCCGGCGGCTGAGCTCGCGCCGCTGGCGCTGGCCCGAATCACGCCCGGGGTGCGGCTGCTGCGGGTGGACGCATGCAACGCCGTCCAGGAGCTGCGGCTCGAACGGTGGGAGCCGACGGCCGTGCCCGGTATCCCGCTCGTGCGCGGCGACATTGTGGTGATCTCCGGCGGCGCCAAGGGCATTACCGCCGCCTGCGCCTTTGCTCTCCTGCAAGCCACCGGTGCCCGCGGCCTGCTGCTCGGCACTTCCCCGGCGCAGGCCCCCGGTGCGGAGGTCGAGGACACCCTGCAACGGATGGCCGCCGCGGGGCTCACCGCGGTCTATCTGCAATGCGACGTGACCGACGCGGCCGCCGTGCGCGCGGCCCTGCAACAGGGCACCGACCAATTGGGGACACACGACATCGTCGGCCTGGTGCACGGCGCCGGTGTGAACACCCCGACGCTTGCCACCGGGCTCGATCCCGCGGTGCTGCGGCGCGAGTACCTGGTCAAGGTCGGCGGCCTGACCAATTTATTGGCGGCCATCGGACCCGAGCGTCTGCAGCTCGCCGTGGCCCTGGGCTCGGTCATCGGCGCCGTGGGTATGGCCGGCAACAGCGGCTACGCGCTGGCGAACGAGGCCTTGGCCGAGACCCTCGCCGAGCTGAAGCACGCCCACCCGCAGCTGCAGGTCGCCTGCCCCGCGTACAGCGTCTGGTCCGACGTTGGGATGGGAGCCAAGCTCAATGTCCTCGCGTCCTTGGAGCGGCAGCAGGTGGCGGCAATTCCGCCCGCGGCGGGTATCCGCTGGTTTCTGGAATGCTGCGGTCAGCCGGCCGTCCCGATCCCGCTGGTCGTCGCGGCGCCGCTGCATGGTCTGCCGACCTGGCGCCAGGCGCGCGGCACCGCCGCGGCATCCGGCTGGCCCTATGTCGATGACCGCGTGGTCCACGAGCCCGGTGTGATCCTCGTATCCCGGCCCGCGCTGAATCCGCAACGCGACCGCTGGCTGACCGACCACGCGTTTCGTGGGGCGCTGCTGTTCCCCACCGTGCAGGCGTTGACCGCGATCGGGAATGGCGCCCGACTCCTGGCGGGTGCGGGTGTCGTCACGCGGTTCCTGGACTTGCGGATCACCCGCCCCATCGTTGCCGCCCAGCGTGGCGATACGACCATCGAGCTCGATGTCCGCGGCAGCCCCGCGCCGGACTGGAGCGGATGTGTCGGTGCCCCGGGTACCGCCCGGCTGGCCCCGGCCTTCGCCGCGCGCGTGCAACTCGGTACGCCCGACCCGGGCACCGCGGTGCCCGCCGCGCCCGACGATTCCCGGTGGCGCGTCGTGCCGCCCGAGGTCGGTGCCCATCTTTATGATTGGCTGCTCTTCCAGGGCCCCGTCTTTCGGCGCATCGAGCGCGTGCTCGGGCTCGACCTCGCCGACGACGTGCACCGCCGCGGCTGCTTCACGCTGCGTCGCGAGGGTTCCGCACCCGGGACCCCGGTGCCGGACCCCTACTTTCTCGACGCCCTGCTGCAATCCGTGCAGGTACTGGTGCCGCGGGATCTCTGCCTGCCGGTCGGCATCGCCGAGACGGTCTTCTACGCGGCCGCTTGGGAGGGCGGGGCGACCCGGGTCGAAGCCGAGATCACCGAGCGCATCCCCACCGGCTATGTCACCCGGGTACGGGCCTGGAACGCCGCCGACGGCGCCCCGGTTGCCCGCTACGAGGGCTATCGCCTGAACATCGTCGAGCGTTATGCGTCGCGACCCGACGCGGCGGCCCTGTTTGATCCCCTGGCCGGTGATCAGGCGGCCCTGGCGGCCTGGATGGTCGGGCGCCGGGACTTGGCGGAACTGAACATTGCGCTGGGCGCCGTCGCTGACGCCGACCAGGAGGCACGCCGCCGTGCGGCTGCGGTGCAGGTCGCCGCGCAGCTCGGCAGCGTTCCCGTTGCGACCCCGGTGCTGACCTGGCGTGCCGACGGGGCTCCCGCGCTCGTCGACCGGCCGGGCCAGGGGGTGTCCATCGCCCACGACGCCGCCCGCCTGTTGAGCGCGTGCGGCAGCGGGCGGGTGGGGTGCGATCTGCAGCGCATCGGTCAAGTCGTGCGCCCCTGGGGCGAACTGCTGCCGGAGCCGCGTCACCGTCTGTGGCGCGACCTGACGGGCGCACTGAATGACCGCGACCGCGCCGGTGCCATGGTCTGGGCCATCCACGAGGCCCTGCTGAAGGCGGGGGCCGCCGCGGACAGCGTGACCTTCGTCGGGATGCAGGACGGCGGCCCCCGCTTCCGCTTGGCGGGCGGTCTGGTCGCCGCCGGGGTGCTCGAGCTGGTGCTCGCGGGTCCAGCGGCGATTGCGCTGGTGCAACTGACGCCGGCGGCCGCAACCCGGCGCGTGACCCACTACACGCGCGACATCGTAATGACATTCAAAGAGGCGCTGCCGCCGTTGCGCAGCCCCACGGCCTCGGTGTTCTTCGCCTGGATGGGCGAGTTGCGCGAAGCGGCGATGTCCGACATCCGCATCCCGCTGGCCCACGCTTTCAGCGTGGGCGGCAAGGGGATGGTGACCAACGGCACCCGGGTGCGAATCCTGCGCCCGGTGCGCTACCACGCGCCGCTGCGGGCCTGGGTGTGGCTGGACCGGGTCCTGGAGCGCCAGCCCGCGACCTTCGAACTCGGCTTTCAGTGGGCCGAGACCGGCCCCGGAGGGGCGCCGCAACGCATCGTGGCCCAGGGCAGCCAGCGTCTGACCTGGGTCGACGTGGGACCGGGGGGCCAGGTCAGGGCGGAGCCGTTCCCGGACTTCTTCGCCGACTTCATCAATGAGCGACGCCCGGCGTCCGGCACCGACCCCTTCAGCCCCCCCTTGGGGCACCTGCTGGAGCCGCCCGACGACATGGCGATCCTCTGGCGGCGCGACCCGCGGATCGAAGCCGAGCAGGGCCGCGCCCGTTTGTGGCTGGAGACCGACGAGGCGCACGCGAATTTCGTCGGCAACATCTACTTTTCCCATACCGCCACCTTGGTCGAGCGGGCCTGTCAGAAGGCCCTGCGGCACCTGGGGACCTGCCCTTGTGCGTCGACGCTGCGCTGTCTGGGGGCGGCCAACTGCAAGAACGCCTTGAGGAACATGGGGGCCTGCCCGGGCGGTTTCTTCGCCACGGCCTTCCAGCTCGATCACTTAGGTGAGGCGATGCCGGGCGATACGCTGGAGGCCGAGGTCCGGCTCGCCGAGGTCGGCGCGACCTTCTGTACCTTCGATCTGGCCTTGACGAACCAAAGCCACGGCGCCGCCAAGATCGCGGCCGGTCGCGCCCGCTTCCAGATGTACGCGACCACCGTCGAGGAAGCGCAACCGCAACCGATGCCGACCTGGCTCATGTCCACTCTCGCGAAGGAAACCTCATGTATCGCCACGGAAACCCCGCCGATCGCCGCGGACATCCCATGACCCGACGGCGGCGGATCGGGCCGGTGCTGGGCGTCGGCGCGCTCGTGATCGCGATCGGCGGCGCGGCGGTGTCGGCGGATACCGCGCAACTCGCTGCCTGGTCCGACCGGCTGACCGCGGACGCCGCGCCGCAGGCCCTCGCGCAGGCGTTCCCGGCCGCGGCGTTGACCGACTTGCAGGGGCTGAACGCGCTGCGGTTGCGCCTGAAGGCCGACGGTAAGGCGGCGCTCGCGCAGCCCTTCTTCGCCGCCCTGGCGGCCCGCGAGCCGAGCGACGCGGTATTGCTCAATCTGAGCCTCGCCGATGTTGATCAGCTCATGGGCAAAAGCCTGTACCAGCAGGGGAAGCTGTCTTCGCGCTCACAGGAGACCGTCGCGCGGATCATCGGGCGCACGCCCGATCATTGGACCGCCTGGTATATCCGTGGTCTCAACAATCTCTACTGGCCCGACTGGTTCCGTAAAGCCAAACCGGCGCGCGACTATCTCACCGAGGCGGTCGCCATTCATACGCGCCTTGCCCCGCTCGAGCAGGACGAGAACGATCAGTATGCCTTGGGTTACCTGGCCCTGGGGGACGCCTACGCCCTGCTCGATCAGCCGGCCGTGGCGCGCCGGACCTGGGAACAGGGTTTGCTTGCCTACCCCTACGTCGCGGTGCTGCGCGAGCGCCTGCAGATCCCGGACGGCGACCAACACGCGGCGGTGCGCGCCCGGCGCGATGTCGACCGGCCGATCGATACCGATCTCGCCTTCCTGTGGAGCCATGGCTCCGCGCCCTTTCGGATCACCCTGACCGGCGGGACCCTGTATGGCCCGGGTCCGCTCGATGATCAGTCGCTGGACCCGGGCGGCCTGGCCAATCTTTACCTCGGCAGTGCGCTGAACGGCTTCATTCCCGCCGCGAACAACGGTGCGGCGGAGCCGAATCTCCCCGGTGAGGTGCGGCAGGGGAAGGTGATCGACGGTCTGCTGTCCGACGGCACTCCGGCCAATGAGAACATCGACGTGGGGTTCGTGAGCCTGATGAACGGGAAGTTCAATCTCTTCCTGGCCGCGGTTGCCGATGGTCCCAATCAGGGGCGCATCCATTTTTTCCTCGATGACGGCTGGCATTGGACCATTCGCGACGATATCGGCATCGACCCGGGCTTCGCGGTCGGCGTGATCAAGATCCAGGAGTTTACGTTCTCGACCAGCCCGCGCGTCCTGCCCCAGTCACTGCAGACGCAGGCGGGTAATCCCGGCGGTGTGGATCGGGCCGGCAGCATCGCCAGCGGCGCGGTGGTGCCGGGGGCCTTGGGGGATGCCGATTTCGATGGGCGGCTCGATGGGATCATGAATGCGATCGGGCGCTTTCCCTACGATTCGGTCATCCTGCCGGGGGTCCCATTCGCCCAGACCCGGCTATTCAACACCGACATCCCGATCACCGCCGCACAAGCGGCCTTGCTGACCCTTGCCAATGCGCTCGCTCACCTGCGCCTCGCCCTCGATCTGCAAGACGCCGACCCCGCGCGCGCCGCCGTCCTGCGCGGGACCTTCAATGAACGGCTGGAGACCGCGCGGCGCCACGCGCAGGGGAGTGCCCTGTCCGCGGCGGCGGGTGCCCTGCTCACCGGGCTTGGGCCCAATGCCGATGCGGCGACGCTGTGCGACGCCTGGACCATGCTGCGCGCCGAGGCGCCGGCCAACGGTCTGCGGCAACGTGAATTCAATGCCAGCGGAATCAAGATAGCGTGTGTGAAATGAGGAAATCACCAGTCGGTCCGGCCGGCCTGGCGGCCGCCGTCATGGCCGCGGTACTGGCCGTGGTCCTGAGCGTCCCGCCCGCGGCGGCCGACGCGGGTCCGCGGTTCACCGAGGTCGCGCAACCGGCGGGCGTCGTGTTCAGCCACGCCCGCGCCGAGTTCGACCCCAAGGCGAAGCATCTCATGCCCTGGCTCACGGCCGGCGGGGCCGGGGTCGCCGTGGGCGACTTCGACCGCGACGGTCTCGATGACATCTATCTGGTGACGAGCCTCCAGGACGCCCCCAACGCGCTCTTCCGCAACCAGGGCAATTTCCGGTTCGAGGACGTGGCGCCCAAGCTCGGTCTGGCCGCTGTCAACCAGGGCGCGACCGGCACCAGCGCCCACGCCATCTGGTTCGACTATGACGGCGACGGCTGGCTCGATCTCTTGCTCATGCGTTTCGGGCAACTGAGTCTGTACCGCAACCGCGAGGGCCGCGCGTTTGAAGACAAGGCCGCGGAGGCCGGGATCAGCCGGCTGATGAACGCCATGGCGGCGGTCGCCTTCGATTACGACCGCGACGGCGACCTCGATCTCTATCTCGGCGGCTATTTCCCCGAGAAAGACTTCAACCGCCTGCCGGACACCAAGGTGCTGTTCGACAGTTGGGAGACCTCCAGGAACGGCGGCCCCAACTATTTCTACCGCAACAACGGCGACGGCACCTTCACCGACGTCACAACGGCGGCGGGGGTCGAGGACACCGGCTGGACGATGGCGGTCGGCCACGGCGACCTTGATAACGACGGCTGGCAGGACCTGTATGTCGCCAACGACTTCGGCCCCGACACCGTCTTCCGCAATCAGGGCAACGGGACCTTCGCCAATGTGACCCTCAAGGCCATCGGCACCGATACCAAGAAGGGCATGAACGCCGAGCTCGGCGATTACAACAACGACGGCCGCCTCGACATCTATGTCACCAACATGACCGAGCCCTATCTCCACGAGTGCAACATGCTCTGGGAGAATCACGGGGACTTCCGTTTCGCGGATGTCGCCACCGAGACCAATGCCTGCGACACCGGCTGGGGCTGGGGGGCCAAGTTCTTCGACGCCGATAACGACGGCCTGCAGGACCTGTACGTGGCCAACGGCTTCATCTCCGCCGGGCCCGAGGACTATATGCACAAGCTCCTGGACTTCGTCTTCCAGGAGGGCATCGACCTGCGCGACGCGACCAAGTGGCCGGACATGGCCGGCTATTCGATGGCCGGCAACGAGCGTAACGTCTTCCTGCACCAGCGGTTCGGCAGCTTCGTCTCGGCCGGCGCCCAGGCTGGCCTGGATGACCCGGGCGATGCCCGCGGCGTGGCCATCGCCGATTTCGACCGCGACGGCCGCGTCGACCTGGCGGTCTCCAACGTCGCGGGACCCCTGCGGCTCTTCCGCAACACCACGCAACCGACCGGGCGCTGGGTCGGCCTGCTCCTGCGCCAGGGGACGGCCAATCCCGACGCCGTGGGCGCCCGGATCAGCGTCGAGGCGGGCGGCGAGAAGATGATCCGCGAGGTCGCGGTCGGCAATGGATTCAATTCGCAGAGCATGCTCGGGACCCATTTCGGCCTGGGCCGGGCCGACCAGATCAGCAAGCTCACCGTGACTTGGCCGGACGGTATCAGCGAGCTGGTGGAACCGCCGGCCCCGGGCGCCTGGTATGTGCTGGAGCGCGGCAAGGGCCTGCGTCCCCTCGCCGTCGGCGCGGCCCCGGTCGCGGCGGCACCGGCCAAGGCCCAGGATGGGGATTTCGTCGATGTCGCGCGGGCAGCCGGTATTGCCGCGCCCCACGTCCCCGCGGTCTTCGACCCCAAGCTCGGGCACATCATGGACATGATCGCCGCCGGCGCGGCGGGCGCGGCGGTCGGCGACTATGACCGCGACGGCGATCTCGACCTCTTCGTCAACAATGCCAAGGCCGGCGCACCCAATCACCTGTGGCGCAACGAGGGCGGGCTGCGCTTCGTCGATGTCGCCCGGGAGGCCGGCGTGGCCGATCTGAACACCGCCGACTCGACCTCCGCCGGCGGTCTTTTCTTCGATTACGACGGCGACGGCTGGAAGGACCTGCTGGTCTTCCAGATGGGCGTGAGCCGGCTGCTGCGCAACCGCGGCGACGGCACCTTCACGGACGTGACCAAGAAGGCGGGGCTTGCCGACCTCTACCGCAATACCCTCTCGGCCGTCGCCTTCGACGCCGATCGCGACGGCGATGTCGACCTTTATCTCGGCGCCTATTTCCCCGACCGCAGCATGTTCGCCATGACCGACGACCGGGTGATGCACGACAGTTGGGAGACCTCGCGCAACGGCGGCAGTAACGTCTATCTGCGCAACAATGGAGACGGCAGCTTCAGCGACGCCACCGCCTGGGCGGGATTGGCGGACACCGGCTGGACCATGGCGGTCGGGCACGGCGACATCGACAACGACGGCTGGCAGGACCTCTATGTCGCCAACGACTACGGACCCGACACCCTGTTCCGCAACAAGCACGACGGAACCTTCGAGAATGTCACCCGCGACGCCATCGGTATCGACACCAAGAAGGGCATGAACGCCGAATTCGGCGACATCGACGGCGACGGCTTTCTGGACATCTATGTCACCAATGTGACCGAGCAGTTCCTGCACGAATGCAACATGCTCTGGCGCAACAACGGCAGCGGGGGCTTCTCCGACATCAGCCAGGAGATGAACGTGTGCGACGCGGGCTGGGCCTGGGGCGCCAAGTTCTTCGACCGGGAGAACGACGGTGACCTCGACCTCTATGTCGCCAACGGCTTCTTCAAAGGGGATAAAGGCGATTATCTCGACATCCTGCTGCCGGCCCTGTGGCACAACGAGGGCGAGGACCCGTCCAGCGCCGCCAAGTGGCCCCCCTTGAAGGGCCGCGGCATCGCCGCCAAGGAGCGCAACGTCCTGTTCATCAACGAGAGCGGAACCAGCTTCCGGCGCGTCCAGGACGGGCCGCTCGCGCTCCCCTCGGAGTCGCGCGGTGTCTTCACCGGCGATTTCGACAACGACGGGCGCACCGACCTCTTCGTGACCAATAACGATGCCCCGCCGAACCTGTTCCATAACGTGACGCCCAATGACAACGCCTGGCTGACGGTAGAGCTGGTCGGCCGCGCGCCGAATACCGATGCGGTAGGGGCGCGGGCCACGATCCTCACCCCCGCGGGACCCCTGGTGCGCGAGGTCAATATCGGCAACGGCTTTGCCGGCGGCTCGAGCACGAGGCTGCACTTCGGGCTCGGCAAGCAGCCCAAGGTCGATGAGCTGCGCATCCAGTGGCCCAATGGCGAGACCAGTGTCGTCGTCGCCCCCGAGCTCAATCGGATCATCCGTGTCGAGCAGTCACCAGCGCCGCAGCAGGCCGGGAAGCCGGCGGCGAACGGCAAGGCGGCGTTTCGGGATGTGACGGAGGCGGCCGGGTTCGACTTCCGCCACTTCGGTCCCAAGGTGGACGAGCGGCTGCGCAATCTCGGCCCCTGGTTCACCGCGCTGGGTGCCGGCGGGTCGGTCGGGGACGTCAATAACGACGGGCTCTTGGACATCTATCTCACCAACAGCCTGCGCGACGTGCCCAATGCCCTGTTCCTCAACCAGGGCGGGATGAAGTTCGAGAACGTGGCGGAGCGCTACGGGGTCGCCAACGTCAATCAGTCGCCCAACTTCTCGATGATGAGCCTGTTGGTCGACCTGGATCAGGACGGCTGGGACGATCTGGTCATCGTGCGCTTCGGCCAGAGCCTCATCCTGCGCAACGTCAAGGGCGAGCGGTTCGAGCCGCTGGAACATGCGCTCGACGGTGCGCCGACCCCCCGCAATCCGGTCGCCGCGGTGGCCTTCGATTATGACAAGGACGGGGACCTCGACCTCTATTTCGGCACCTATTTTCCCGATGTGAACTTAGTCGATGTGGGCGAGCGGACCAACCTGCTCCATGACAGTTGGGAGGCGGCCAGGAACGGCGGTACCAACTTCCTGCTGGAGAACCAGGGCAATTTCCGCTTCGTCGACCGCACCAAGGAGGCGGGCCTGGGCGATACCGGCTGGACGCTCGCCATCGGCACCGGCGACATCGACAAGGACGGGTGGATCGACCTCTATATCGCCAATGACTTCGGGGCGGACAAGGTCTACCGCAACAACGGCAACGGCCGCTTCACCGATGTGTCCACCAGCGCCATCGGGGTGGACACCAAGAAGGGGATGAACGCGGAATTGGGGGACTTCGACAACGACGGCTTCCTCGATGTCTATGTCACCAACATCACCGAGCCTTACCTGCACGAGTGCAACATGCTCTGGCGCAACAACGGCGACGGCAGTTTCTCGGATGTCTCAAGCGCGCTCGGCACCTGCGACACCCGCTGGGGCTGGGGCGCCAAGTTCATCGACTACGACAATGACGGCTGGCAGGACATCTATGTGCTCAACGGCTTCATCTCGGGCGGCAAGAAGGACTACATCGACATCCTGATGCCGATCATGCTCGACAGCGAGGTCAATCTGTCCGACACCATGAACTGGCCGGCCCTGGGTGAGATGAGCTTTTCCGGATTCGAGAAAAACGTCCTGTTCCGCAATGTCGGCGGCTCCTCCTTCGATGACGTGAGCGCCGCCAATGGCGTGGATAACGAGCGGGACGGGCGCGGCCTCATCGTGGCCGATCTCGACAACGACGACGACCTGGATATGGTCGTCCTGAACGCCAACCAGAAGGCGGTGATGTTCGAGAACATCTATCCCCGCCCGGGCGCCCGCATCGGCATCGAACTGGAGGGCACCAAGAGCAACCGCAACGGCATCGGGACCCGCGTCACGGCCTATACCCCGGACGGTCTCTTCTACCGGGAGACCAATGCGGGCAACGGCTTCCAGTCCCAGAGCACGCCGCTGGTCCAACTGGGGCTCGGCGCGGCCAAAAAGGTGGATGAGCTGGAAGTGATCTGGACCTCCGGGACCCGCCAGGTATTCCCGGACGTCGCCGTCGATCAACGCTATTTCCTGCGCGAGGGCGAGCCCTTGCGCCCCTGGACACCGCGCCGCGCGCGGGTCTCGACCAATTCTGCACCCGCGGGTACCAAGCCATGACGTACCGTTCGACACTCGCCCTGGGGCTCGCCGCGGGTCTGATGCTCGCGGCGGGGACCCCGGTCCTTGCCGCCGGGGAGGACGGCAGTACCCAGAAGGCCGCCGCCTCGGTCTTTCAGGAGAACCCGCGCCAAAGCGACCCCGCGTTGGAACTGCAGCGGCTGCGCAATGAAGGCATCGCCAAATACGAGTCCGGGCTCGCCCTGGACGACGCCCTGCGGGCCTTCGAGGGCGCCTTCGAGCGCAGTCAACAGGCCGCGGATGCGTTCAACGTCGCGCTCGTCTATTTCAAGAAGAACAAGGCCGAGGAGGCCCGCACCTGGCTCAATCGGGCGCTGGCGCAGGACCCGGGTTACCCGAACGCACTCTATCTGCTGGGGGTGCTGGCCCGCGCCGATGGTGACCTGGAGGGGGCGAAGAAGCACTGGGAACGCGCCCGCGAGCGCGCGCCCGACGACGGCTACCTGCACTATCAGTTGGCCCTGGTGGCCCAGTCCGAACGCAATGAGCCGGTCTTTCTGCAGTCCCTGCTGAATGCGCTCGGGATCGACCCCGAGAATCCGGCGGCCTTGTACCAGATGTACCGCTACTACCAGCACAGCGGCAACCGCGAACTCGCCGACCAGACCATGGCGAAGTTCAATACGCTCAAGAAGCAGGAGAAATTCTCCCGGCGCGAGAAGCAGAAGGACCCGAGCCGGCTGGCGCAGCCGGTGCTGGCGACGGCGACCGGGGCGGCCGGCTTCCCGGTCATCGAGGTCGCGCCCAGCTATCGCCTGACGACGGCCACGCCCGGCTGCACGGCGGTCGCGGCGGATGGCTATGTCAAGCGCGCCGAGCCGGTCACCGAGGGCATCGCCATCGCCTGCGACGACGCGCGCCTGATGACGACGCAGGCGGGCAAGGACGAGGGCTTCGCGGAGGCGGGCAAGGTCCCGGCCGGCACCCGCGACTTGCGGCTGGAGTGGTTCGATGAGCAGGGCCCCCGGGTCCTGGCGACGACCGACACGGGCCTCTCCATCGCCCGGGGACTGGTCGGTGAGCCCGCCGAGTACGCGCCCGTCCTGTCCGCGGCGGCGACGGCCCCCCTGGTACCGGCCGACCTGGACGCGGACGGCGACCTGGATATCGCGGTCGGCGGCGGCCAGGTGCCCCTCACCAACACCGGGAAGCTCGAGTTCATTCAGGAAGCGGCCCTGTACCAGGCCGGGCCCCTGCCGGCCCTGTTGTCCGGCGCCCGCGCCGCGGCGCTCGCCGACCTGCAGCGCGACGGGCTCTCCGATCTGGTGATCCTGCGCGACGACGCCCTGGTGGTGGCGGCCGGGAGCGCGTCCGGCTTCCGCGAGGCCCTGCGCCTGCCGGCCGGTGCCGGGGCGAGCACCCTGGTCGTCGGCGATTTCAGCAACGACGGGCGTCTCGACCTGGCCCTGCTGCGGCCCGATGCCGTGCGCCTGGTCTGGAACCCGGACCTGCGCGCCAAGCCAGCCGACGCCGTGATCCAGGACCTGAAACTGGGCACCGGCGGGGCGGCGCTGCTGCACGCTACGGATTACAACAACGACGGTCTGCTGGACCTGGTGGTCGTCACGGCCGCGGGCCAGGCGTCCCTGCTGCGCAATCAGGGCGGGCGTCGGTTCGTCGAACTGCCGCTCGGTCAATGGCCGGCACCGGCGCCCGGCGCGCGCCTCATCGCGTGGGATCGCGACCAGGACGGCCGGGAAGACCTGGCCTATGTCACCGCGGACGGCAGTTTCGCCGTGGCCCGCAATGCCACCGAGGGCGGCGGCCACGCGCTCGCGCTGTTCGCCAATGGCGTGCGGGCGGCCCCGAGCGGGCTCCTGACCCAGATCGAGATCCGCCGCGGTGCCGACTACGCCTATGCCCAGTCCGCGGGGGTGGTGCAACGCCTGGGCACCGGCAAGTCGGACTATGTCGAGGTCCTGCGGCTGGATTGGACCAATGGCTTCGTCGAGAACAAGCTCAAGATCGACGCCGTCCCCAAGGTCTATTCGTTCAAGGAGTCCGAACGGATCTCCGGCTCCTGCCCCAGCCTCTTCGTCTGGAATGGGGAGCGGTTCGAGTATCTTACCGACACCTTCATCAGCGGGCCGGCGGGGGTCCCGCTGGATCGCGGGCTCTATTTCCCGGTGCGGGACCGCGAGCTGCTCGTCATCACTGGTGATCGCGTCCAACTGCGCGACGGGCGCCTGGAGATCCGCTTCACCGAGGAACTGCACGAGAGTGTCTTCGTGGACCGCGCGCGCCTGCTGGTGGTCGATCACCCGGCGGGCACCGAGGTCTATCCGCATTCCCGCCTGGCCCCGGTGCCGGCACCCGCCGAACTCTTCTATACGGTCGGCGGCCTGGTGGCCCCGGCCCGGGCGACCGGTTCCGACGGCTCCGATCTGACCGCCATCCTGTCCAAGGTCGATCAGGTCCATGCCGAGTTCTATCAGCGCTCGAGCAACTCGGGCTTTGCCGAGCCCCATTGGATCGAATTGGAACTCCCGGCCGAGGTGGACCCCGCGACGGTCGACACGCTGCTCGCCACCGGCTGGTTCTTCTATTTCGAGTCCACCTCGATGATCGCGCAGGCGCAGCGCAGCGGCCCCAACCTGCCCTGGCCCTGGCTCGAGCAATACGTCGATGGGGCCTGGCAGGACCTGGCGCCGGTCGGCATTCCGACCGGCAAGGGCAAGACCGCGGTGGTCCCGATCGCCGGGCAACTGAAGTCGCGACAGTTGCGCATCCGCTCCGGCATCAGTATCTATTGGGACCGCATCGCCTTCGGTCTGACGAATCAGGTGGCCGCGGCCGAGACTTCGGCGGCCCCCCTGGCGGAGGCGACTTTGCGCTTCCGCGGCTTCTCGGAACTGGTCTCACGCGATCCCGAGCGCTTCGACTATTACTCGCTGCGCTATACCGCCCTGTGGAGCCCGATGCGCGGGCGCTTCACCGCCTATGGACCGGTCGATACGATGGTCGATACGGCCGACGGCCGCTATGCCCTGTTCGGCTCGGGCGACGAGATGAGTCTGGCCTTCCAGATCGACCAGCCCCCGCCGCCGCCGGGGCAGACGCGCAGCTATCTGCTGGAATTCGTCGGCTATGTCAAGGACGGTGATCGCTATACGGCCCATCCCGGCGAGGTGGACCCGATGCCCTACCTCGGACTGCTCCAGTATCCGCCGCCGGCCGATGCGCGATTGCGCGAGGCGCAGACCCGCTCACCCCAGCGCACGCGCGCTCCGCTCGATTACACCTTGACCATTATCGGCGGCCAAGAGGACGCAACGCGATGAAACCTGGTTGTCACCGTCTGGGGCGGGGGAGCCTGATGCCGATTCTGTTGGCGGCGCTGCTGGCGGGCTGTTCGCCCGACGACTCGGGTTTCGGCGATTCGGCCTCCGAACGCACGCTGGCCGCAGCCGCGGGGCTGGCGGGCGAACGGACCCCGGTGCTCGCGCGGGCCCAGGAGCTCGCCGACGCGGGCAAGCACGGCGAGGCCCTGGACGTACTGGAGGGTTATCTGCGCGCACACCCCGCCGACATCATCGTCGGCAACCTCTACCGCAAACTGGCGGTGAAGGGAAACCTGTTCGATCGGCCGATCAAGTTCTTTGTGGCAGTGGTGAAAGAACTCACTCCTTGCCCCAAGGACCCTCCGGCCTGTCCCGAGACCGAGCCGGACTGTGCCAAGAAGGCGGCCGAGCACTGTTCACCGACCGCCAAGCCGCCGGGTCCGCCCTCCGGCATTCGGTATAACCTGGCCTTCGCCTACATCGACAAGATCCCGGTCGTCGGCCCGATGGGCGCCGGGTTCCTGTCCAAACGCTCCATCGAACAGTTCCGCAAGGCACTGGACGAGGACCCGGACGACTGGATCGCGAACTACGGCGTGGGGATGAACTATCTGCATTGGCCCGACTATTTCGAGAAGAACGACTCCTCGATCGCGTATTTCGAGCGTGCCATCGCGCTCCAGGAGGCGCGCCCGGCGCGGCCCTCCGACATCCTCGCCTATGTGCGTCTCGGCGATGCGCACGCCAAGGCGGGGAATGCGCAACCGGCGCGCGACGCCTGGCAGCGCGGTGAGCAGCGGCTGGGTGCCAAGCACGGCGATCTCACGGAGCGGCTGGAGATCGACCCGGCGCGCCTGAAGGAGGCGGTGCTCGAGGCCTATAACCCCAACAATTCGATCGGCGCGATCAATACCGATATCTCGATCCTGTGGGCTCAGACGATGCCCGAGCGCGTGTTCTCACTGCGTAATCCCGACGGGCCCGTGGTGGTCGGCGGGGTCGGCGGTCAGACGCTCCCCGAGCGCAAGGCCAATTCCGATACCCGGTTGTTCAACTGGTTCCGGGACAACCTGCCGCTCCTGCTCAATCGGGCCAATGCGGACAAGGTCGATATGTCGGGGATCGGCGCGACCGGCGGCGAGGGTGCCGGCGTCATCGCGTACAACATGATCAAGGGATTCATGACCCAGTTCCGCGGCGAGGCCCCGGCAACCGTCGCCGAGGCCCTCACCCTGGCGTCGAATTACGACCGCCCCTTCTTCCACGAGGGGGTCGGCATGGGCCTCGCGGCCGCCCTGGACACCAGCGCCGATGGGTCGCTCGGCCCCTTCCCGGCCCAGATCGCCGCCTTCGACCCGACGTTCGACCGGCTGCACTACGCGGGCCTCGGCATGTGGTATGGCTTGGCACCGACCATCAATCTGGTGCGCGTGCGCAACAAGCTCGGTGAACTGGACATACGCGGCCAATTCTATGCCTATGAGGGGATGGGCTTCGCCGTCACCCTGTTCAAGGACTCCGCCGCGGGTGGGGCGACCGAACTGGTGCAGCGCCTGCCCTTTGCCTCGGCCTCGACTTTCGCCCACGGTGCCGGCCGCGCGCTGTGGATCAAGCACGGCAATGACTCGGCGGCGGTCGGCACGGCCATCGCCGCCTTCCCGGAACAGTTCCGGCCCGATACGCGCGCCGGTTTCGGTATGGGCGTGGCCTTTACGCGAATCCACAAGCTCGACGCCATCCTGGCCCAGGCCCGGCCCTTCGCCGCGGAGTCCCCCGCCGCCTGCCTCGACTATCTCACCGGCGCGGCCATGGGCCTGACGATCCGCTATCAGACCGACCCCGGCTATGTGCGCGAGGCCATGAAGAGCGGCACCGCGCCGGATACGCGGCTGCTCGCACCGGCCTTGCTCCAGGCCGGGCTCGAGGCACTCGAGGAGGTCCAGCGGGCCGGCACCGAGACGCACAAGAACTGGCGCACGGCGATCCACACGCAGGTCACAGGCGGCGCCCAGGCCCCCCTGTTCAAGAAAAGCTGTGAGGCACCGACCCTATGAACCGGACCGCTGCATTCTGCCTCGCGGTGCTCGCCGGCCTGCCGGTCCCGGCGGCCGCCGCTGGCGGCGCTCAGGTCTTCACGCTGCACGGCGGGCACTTCTTCGGACCTGGTCCGATCGTGCCGGACACGCCCCTGCCCGACGGCTCGATCCGGGGCATCTCATTCGACCTCGACCGGCTCGAAGGGGTCGCCGCCTTTGCCGCCGGGGGCCGCACCCTCTCTGATGGGACCACGACGACGAACGGCAATATCGACGCCGGCGCGCTGGAGATCGGCGGTCCCGCCGTGGGTCAGACCCCGGGCCGCACCGCGGGCAAGGTGTTCTGGCTTTACGCGGTGGCCGGCGGCCCGAACGAGGGGCAGGAGCGCTATCGCTTCGATGCCGATTACAACATGGTCTGGACGGTGGATCTGGGGCTCGACCCGGGTTTCGCCGAGGGCATCGTGCGGGTGAATGGATTTGAACTCACGACGGGGACCCGCAAGGTACCCACGTCGCTGCAGACCGCACGCGGCCTCCCCGGGGGCTACGACAAGGCCGGCAGCCTCCCGAGTGGCACCATGCTGGTCGGTCGGGTCGGGGACTTCGATGCCGACGGCTTCATCGATGGGACCATCGTGGCCACCGCCAATGTCCCGCTGCAGGCCGATCTGCTCCCGGGGGCCCCGGTCGCGAACGCCCGCGGCTTCCGCACCGACATCCCCATCCCGCCCCTGTTCGCACTCGAACTGACCCTGCATGGGATCGGCAATCTGCGTCCGCTGGTGGCGGAGACGCTCACCGGCGGCCACCTGGATCAATTGACCAGATGGCTTACGGACGCCCAGGACCGCCTTCTGGCGGCCCGCGCCAATTACGAGGCCGCCTTCATCGCGACGCCGGCCGCACAGCGCGCCGACCTGCGGGAGATCGACTGGCGGCTGGAGTCCATTCGCCAACTGATTTTCATCCCCACGGCCTTCCTGACGACCTACGATTTTCCGTCCGGCAACGCCCCCGAGGCGGTCGCCGATGCGACGACCCGCGCCTTCGATAAGGCGCAGTCATTGGCGACACTGCTGCACGAGCGCCGTGCGGGAGCAAAGAAATGAGGGCCTGGTCATACCTTGCGTGGGTGTTGGCGATCTCGCCGGTGATTGCCGGGGAGGGCGGCTATGTCATCGACACCGTGGGCGGCACGGTGTTCGGGCCCGGACCCATGCCGGCGACGCCGCTCACGGACGGGCGCTTTACGTACGTCACGCTCGACGCGGGCCTGGCCGGCCAGGTCACCTTTTTCAATAATGGGCCGCAGGCTCCCAACATCCCCGGGGAACAGGAGATCTTCGGCGGCTTCAAGGGCGGCTTGCTGAGCAACGGGGTGCCCTTCAATGAGCACCTGCACGGCGGTATTGTGAACATCGGCCAGGGGGCGCTGCGGATGCTGGCGGTCGTCGCCTCCGATGGGCCGAATCGCGGCGGCGAGACCTACCGTATCGACGAGGGGCTCAATTGGCGACTGCGCACCGACATGGCGCTCGACCCGGGCTTCCCCGAAGGCCTGGTGATCACCCGGGACATCGACATTACGAGCGGTGTCCTGTGGGTTCCGGCCTCCCTGCAAACGCAGGCGGGTCTCCCCGGGGGGGTCGACCGCGCGGACTGGGTGCCGAGCGGGGCACCGGTATTGGGGCGCTTGGGCGATGCGGACGAGGACGGGTTTCTGGACGGGGTTATCGTCGGTGCCGGACGTACGCCGCTGACCTTTCTATTCGTCCCCGGTGCGCCGCTGGTCATGAGCCGGACGATCGTTTCCGACATCCCGCTGCGCCCCCGGGTGAGCGGCATCCTGGAACTCGCGAGCATCGCCAATCTGGCAACGCTGCTCGATCCACCGACGGGCGCGCCGGTTCACGGGTCGGCGATCGATGCGTATCACACCCGGATGCTGCCGGAATGGGCGGCGGACTTCGCCGCGCGCGGCACCCGGGCGGCGGCGCGCCTGCAGCGCGTCGGCGCGCCGGAGGCGCCCCTGGCCGCGGCCGTGGCGGCGACCCTGACCGCGGCCGTGCCGGCGGCGGCGCAGCGCGCCCAGTACGCCAAAGAGACCGCGGAGGTACTCGCGCGGCTGACCGCGGCGCTGCCGGAGCTGCGTGCCGCATTCGATGCGCAAACCGCACGCCAGCCATAACGTGACCTGAGGCCATTGATATGAAACGCAATCTCATTTCATTCTTCGCATCGTCGTTGAACGGCGGGCAGCGGCGGTGGCATTGGGTGGTCGGCATCCTGCTCGGCCTGCTCTTTGCGAACACCCTGTTCCTGCTCGCCCGCCGCTACGGCTTCGGCTGTTCGTTGAATGCCTACGACCTCTGTACCCAGTCCGTCTTCTATCAGGCGTCCGTCCTGCTGCACAGCCTGTTGGGCATCCTCCTGGTGCTGGCGGCAATCGGCTTCGTGGTGCTGCATATCCCGCAGAATCTGGACGCCGCACGGGCGCGGCGGCGCATGCCGATCACCGGCCTGTCGGTCGTCATCACCCTGGCGGTGCTGCTCGGGTCGGGGATCTATTTCCTGTTCAATGCCAAGACGGGGGACCTGCACTGGCTCTATAACGCCCACCTGGCGGCGGCGGCGGTCATCGTGCTGCTCTATTTCGGGCACCGCGCCCTGGCTCGTCCGGCGCAGGCGGGTGCGGTGCTCGGCGGCGGGGTACTTGCCGCGGTTACTGTGGCCGCCGTGTTGATCGGTATCGAGATCGCGGTTGCCCCCGCGGCCCAGGCGCCCGGCCCGACGGCCGCCGCGCCGACACCCGCGGGCGGGGGTTATGATTCGCCGACGGCGGTCTCGCCCGAGCACCCCTTCTTTCCATCGCCGGTGACGCTCGCCAGCGGCGCCGCGACGATTCCGAGCGCCCAACTGCTGGCCGTCCCGCCGACAGCGGTCGAGCAGATTCGCCAGGAGGTCAAGGACAAAGGGTTTGCCAGCTCGGTCGTGATCGGCGCCGAGCAGTGTGATCGCTGCCATCCCGATACGGTCGCGCAGTGGGCCTCGTCCGCCCACCGCTTCTCATCCTTCAACAACCCCTTCTACATCGCGACCCTTGAGTATCTGCGCAATTCGCCGGGCGAACCCAATGCCTTCGTCGAGCGGCATCTGACCAAGTTCGGCCTGCCCAAGGAGGCCACCAACCGGGTGAAGTCGCGCTTCTGCGCCGGCTGCCACGATCCGCTGCTCCAGTTGTCCGGCCGCATGGTCAATGAGGTCGACAAGGGGTCGGTCGAGGCCCAGGGCGGACTCATCTGCCTGAGCTGCCATGCGATTGCCGAGATCCCCAATCACACCGGCAACGGCAACTACGTCTGGAATGACCAATTCAAGGACAGCTACATCTTCGCCGACGCGGGCGGCGGTCTCGGGGCCTGGTTGCACGACACCTATCTCAAGGCCAATCCCGAGCGCCATAAGGCCGATATGCTCAAGCCCTTCTACCGCAAGTCCGAATACTGCGCCACCTGCCACAAGGTCGCGCTGGAGCCGGAGGTGAACGATTACCGCTGGCTGCGCGGACAGAACGAATACGACAACTGGCACAGCAGCGGTGTGGCCCATAACGCGGCCCGCACCTTCTATCTGCCGCCCAAGGTCCGTCAGTGCCAGGACTGCCACATGCCGTTGGTCGCGGCGCCCTTGGGTGATCTGGCGGCCAAGGGCGGCAAGGTGCGCTCACATCGCTTTGCCGCGGCCAACACCGCGCTGCCCTGGCTGCGCGGCGATACCCAGATGGTCGAGGAGACGGAACGCGCCCTGCGCAACAATGCACTGCGGCTCTTCATCGCCGGGGTTTCGGGGCCTGACGGAACCATCGTCTCACTGGCCGATGGGGCGCCGCATGAAATTACCCCGGCGAATGACCGCATCGAACTGCACACGGTCGTGCGCAATCTGGGTGTCGGGCACACCTTCCCCGGCGGCACCAACGACTCGAACGAGTCCTGGATCGAGGTTACCGCGGTGGGTCCGGGTGCCACCTATAGCGCCGGTGCCTTGGACGGCAGTGGCCATGTCATAGAGAATACGCGCATCTACAATGTCGTGCTGGTCGACCAAAAAGGCCGGCGGATCGACAAACGCAATGCGCACGAAATGGTCGCGCCGATGTACGTCGCGGTGATTCCGCCCAGTGCCTCGGACCTCTCGCGCTACTCGATCCCGCTGTCGGCACTGGGCGATCTGTCCGTCGGCACCACCCTCAAGGTCCGGCTGCTGTGGCGCAAGTTCAATCGCACCTACAGCGACTTCGCCTATGCGGCGAACCGCCCGGGGTTTGCCGGGCTCGCGGCCCCGCCCGAACTTCCGATCACCGAGATTGCCGCCGTCACCCTGTCGATCAAACGCGATGGCGACCGCGTCGTCGTTCAGGCACAGGGGCCGGCGGGAGTCACCGCGGCCGATCTGCTTCAGGACTATGCGATCGGCTTCCTCCGGCAAGGGGACCTCAAGCTGGCCAAACAGGTCGTCGATGAGGTGCTGGGGCTTGAGCCCGCCTGTGTGAATTGCCTGCGCACCCGGGCGCGGATCGAGGTCGAGGAAGGCCAGTTCAAGGCGGCGCGCGCGACCCTGACGCAGGCCGAGCAGTCGGCCCCGGGCGACCCGCAGAACGCCTGGCTGTGGGCGCAGGTCCTGGTCGAGGAGGGGGATCTGGGCGCGGCCGAGGGGGCCGTGGATGCGGTGCTCGCCGCCTTCCCGCAGGATCGCATGGCGCTGAAGCTCAAGGCGCGGATCGCGTTTCTCGACGGACGCTTCCAGGACTCGCTCGCCGCGCTCGATGAGGCTCTGGTCATCGATGCCGAGGACACCACCGCCCATTATTATGCGATGCTCGCCTATCGCGCGCTCGGCAATACCGGGCAGGAGCAGAAGGCGGAGGCGGCGTACCGGTACTACAAGGCCGATGAGTCGGCCCAGCAGGCGACCCTGGCGCTGCGCCAGACGGACGGCGATGCCAATCTGGCAGCCCAAAAGATCAAGGTGTTCACGCTCAAATGAAGAAGCATAAGGTGTTGGCGGCCGCCATCGCGGCGCCATTGCTGCTCAACGGCTGTTCGGACGAAGACCAGGTTACCGAAAAGAAGTCACCCGTTCCGCCGTCGGTCTATACGCGGGCCGCCGCAACTGAGCCGGCGGCAGCCCCGCAGCCATCCTTCCTGGCGGTCGAGCCGGCCGCGGCCGCCGGGATCGATTTCGTCCATGAAACGGGGGCGGCCGGCAAAAAGCTGATGCCCGAGACCATGGGCCCCGGCTGTGCCCTGTTCGATTATGACGGCGACGGTCGGCTCGACGCGCTGTTCCCGGACGGGCGACCCTGGGCGGACCAGGGTCCGCGCCCGCTCGCCCGGCTGTACCGCAACGAAGGAGAGCGGTTCCGCGAGGTGACTGCCAATGCCGGGCTGGGGGTGATCGCCGGCTACGGGATGGGGGTCGCGGTCGCCGACTACGATGCGGATGGCGATGCGGATGCACTGGTGACGACGATCGCCGGTCCCCGGTTATTGCGCAATGACGGCGGCGTCTTTGTCGATGTCACGGCCGCCGCGGGACTCGCTGCGGGCGCACCGGAATGGACGACCTCCGCCGCCTGGCTCGATGCCGACCATGACGGACGACTGGACCTCTTCGTCGCCCACTATGTCAAGTGGAGCCCGGAAACCGACGCCTTCACCACGCTGGATGGGACCAACAAGTCATACGCCACGCCCAAGGTCTATGAGGGTCTGCATAACCACCTGTACCACAACGCCGGCGACGGCAAGTTTACCGATGTCAGCGTCGCGGCGGGGTTGGCCGGGGGAGAGAACAAGGCGCTCGGGGTCGTGGTGCTCGATGTCAACGACGACGGGCACCCGGATCTCTTCGTCTCCAACGATACCGTCGCCAATAAGCTTTATGTGAACGACGGTAAGGGGAGCTTCACCGATACGGCGCTGCTCGTGGGGGTCGGCTACGACGAACTCGGCGAGGCCCGGGCGGGCATGGGGGTGGACGCCGGGCAGGCGGCCGATGGGGTGCCGACGATCGTCGTCGGCAACTTCAGCGACGAGCCCATCTCGCTCTTCGAGCAGGCCAGCGGCGGCAAGGTGTTCGTGGATGCGGCACAGAAGCGGCGGGTCGCGGCGCCGACCTTGCCGCGCCTGACCTTCGGCGCCCGCTTCGCCGATCTCAATCAGGACGGGCGCGATGACCTGATTCTGGCAAACGGCCATATCGAGCCGGAGATCCAGCGGATTCAAAGTGCCGTGACCTATCGCCAACCGGTCGATGTGTTCGTGGCCCAGGAGGGGGGAAAGTTCGCGAGCCTGGCCGAACTCACTGGGACGCCGCTCGGTGAGCCGGTCGTCGGGCGTTGCCTGACGGTTGGCGATATCGATGACGACGGGGACCTGGACGCGCTGGTGTCGGTCAATGGCGGGGCGCCGCTGATTCTGCGTAACTCGACCGGCGGCGAGCGCTCCATCCTGATCGACCTGCGTGATCCGGGTACCGCCAATCGCGAGGCGCTCGGGGCTCAAGTCACCCTGAGCGGGGCGGGTTGGTCCAGACGCGAGGGGGTGCGCGCGCGCGGGTCCTACCTGGGACACAGCCCCTATACCCTGCACTTCGGGGTGCCCCGCACCGCGGGCGATCAGGTCAGGCTCAAGGTCCGCTGGCCGGACGGGACCGATGAGGAGCGGGGACTGGTGCCGGTTGGCGGCCATTACCGCATCGAGCGCGGCGGGGAGCTGATTGCAATCAAACGCAGTGGTAAGCCGACATGAGCGCCGCAGTGATGCGATGGTCGGCGGGCGCCGCCGCAATCATGGGCGGCCTGCTCGTCGGCGGCACCGCCGCCGCCTTCACCGTGTTCAGCACTACGGGCAGCTATATGGGGGCCGGCAGCTTCTACGGGCCGGGGCGCCTGCCCGATTCAGTGCTGTTCGATGTCACGATCCGCAACGTCGCCTTCACCTCGGCCACGACCTTTGTGACGCCGTTTTTCAACAACGGGGGCAAAGAGCCCAATGTGCCGGGTGAGGTCGCGACCTCGGCGACCCCGGACGGCTATTTCAGCGACGGCAAGACGCCGATCAATGAGAACGCCGAGGTCGGTCCCTTCGATCTGAACGGCACCAAGGTCCTGGTCGGTATCGGCGGCAGCGGCGGACACCGGGGCGAGCAGATCGCGGTCCTCCTGGATCGCCACACCATGATCATGACGATGGACATCGTCTTCGACATGGGCATCGGTGCTGCCGGGGTCGTGGCGGCACCCTTCTACGGCACCACGGGTGAGGCGACGCTGCCGCCGTCGATTCAGACCCAATTGGGGATCGAGGGTGGTTCCGATCGCGCCGGGTCGCTGAAATCGGGCGACAAGATCCGCGGGCGACTCGGGGACTACAACGGCGACGGGATGCTCGACGGGGCCGTCGTGGTGACCGGCAACATGCCGCTCACGTCGGTCTTCATGCCCGGCGCGCCCTATGGCTTGATCAGGTATTTCGACACCGATATGCCCTATGGCGGTGAAGTGATCGGGAAGCTCCCCGGTTCCGCCGAGCAGCGGCAAGAGAGCGCGGATCGCGCCGATCACGCCTTTCCGGCCGCGCAGGACGGCTTGGTGCGGCAGGCAACGGATGGAGGCGGCACATGAGCGCATTCAACTCGAGGGCGAAACACTGGGCTCGCCTGCTGTTTGGGAGCCTGCTCGCGGCAGGCTGTGTACCAACCGCCTGGGCGGCAACGCTCTGGAGCGTGCCGGACTCTTATCTGGGCACCGGCTATTTCTTTGGCCCCGGCGCCTACCTGACGCCGACGCCACTGTTCGGAGTGATGCTTCGCAACCTCTCCTTCACCAACCGGCAGAATTTCGTCACACCGTTCTGGAACAATGGTGCCGAGGCGCCGAACCTTACGAGCGAAAAGGACTTTCCCCCAGTGGACGGGCTGCTGTCCGACGGGACCCGGATCAACGAGAACGTCGATCTCGGCACCTTCACGCTGGCGGGCGCGCGCTTCATGCCCGCGGTGGGGGAGGGCGGGGAATTCGCCGGGCAGCAGCAGGCGATGACCCAGGAGGACGGCAACGTGGTCATGGTCATGGATCTCGCGCTGGACCTGGGTATCGGGCCTAAGGGCGTGATCCGCGTTCCCTTCCATGGCACCACCGGGACCCTCAGCATTCCGGCTCCGTTGCCGCGGCCCCAGGGTCCGGCCGGTGCGCAGGGCGCCGGACCCTTACGCAGCGGCGAGACCATTTCCGGGCGGGTTGGCGATTTCAATGGCGATGGCTATATCGACGGGACCTTGGTCGCAGTCGGAGTCATGCCGTTGTCCTCCCCGGTCTATCCCGGCCAACCCTTCGCGATGTCAAGGAATTTCGAGACCGATATTCCCATTGACGGGACCCTCGCCGGGTCCGCGCAGGCCGTGAACAAGGCCTATGGTCTGGCCCCTGGCGACGGCGGCGGAGACGGCGCAACACGATGACAGCCTTTACCTCTGCATCCTTCGCCTGCTTGAGCGACCTCGCTGGCTATCGCCACAAGCCGTGGTTTGAAGCTGATCCGGAGGGGTGTCGATGCCTGCCTTGCTGCTGTTGAGCATCCTGCTCGGGCTAGTCCCGGCCTGTTCCGTCGGTGCTGCCGACGCGGACGCGACCCAATTATTGAAGGCGATCCATCTCCGTGACCGCGGCAAGGACGTGCTCTGGGACCTCACGATCGACCTGATCGATTCCAGCGGGGATACGCGGCAGCGCACCGGCAAGATCTTCCGGCGCAACCTCCCGGGTGGGCGCAGCGAGCAGGTGACCGTCTTCCTGAGCCCCGCCAATATCCGCCATACCGCCTTGCTCAAGATCGAGGCGGAGAATGGTGAAGACTATATGTGGCTTTATCTCCCGGCCTTGAAGGTCACCAAGCGGATCCCGCCGTCCGGCCGCGGCGATCAATTCGTCGGGACCGATTTCACCATGGAAGACGTCAACCTGGGCTTCGCGTACCAGGACTATCTGGGCACCATTCTGGAGCAAAAGAACGAGGAGGGACATCCGGTCGCGGTCATGCGCATCGAGCCCAAGACCGACGAACTCAAGCGGGCACTCGGCTTCGATCACTCGCTGGCTAAGGTGAGAACGGATCAGTCGCTGATCGTCGAGCAGCGGTTTTTCAAGGGCGCGCGGGAGATTCGCCGCAACGAGGCCCGCGACATTCGTGCCATCGACGGCATCCTCACGCCGATGGAACTGCGTGCTGCGGACCTGGTGAACGACCATCGCACGGTATTGAGGGTACGCACCGCCAAGTATAACTCCGGGGTTGCCGCCGCCTACTTCAGCAAAGAGGCATTGGCGCGCGAGCTGTATCAGTGAGTCGTCGGGGGCCGGTGCTCCTGCTGTCGCTGATTGCGCTCACGGCCGGCGCCGCGAGCGGTGCACCGCGTCTCACCTACAGCTCGCTCGAGGCCGAAGCGGCCGTGGAGTACCAACCCGGATGGCAGCGGTTCGGCCCCGGGTTCGTGAAGTTGATCGGTAAGGCCGAGGTCGCACTGACCGCTGGGCTGACCCTGAAAGCCGCCGTCAGTCCTTGCGCCGGTCGTTACAGCACCGCGCCCGAGGGGGTGACGCAGTGCGCCCCTTACCGCGTGCTCGAGGAGTTGACGATCAGCGGCGTCGGCGACGGCTTTGATTTCTCTGCGGGCCGCCAGATTGTCACCCAGGGCAATACCGAGGGGTTCGTGTTGCTGGACCGCTTCAACGGGCGCGATCTGTGCCGTTTTGCCCGCTTGGATATACAAAACAAGCTGCCGAACTGGATCGCCCGGGGGCGCGCCTTCACCGACGCCGCGACCGTGACGCTGACCGTGGCCCCCTATTCGGCGGAAGCGGAGATCCCGGACCCGTCGAGCTATTGTGCCGACACCTTCAATAACCCCGGACAATTTGACTATTTGAATGATCCCGAGACCGCCGACACGGCGGGCTGGGCGGGTGGCGCTGAGTTGGCGGTCACGCGAGACCGCTGGGGTGCGACGCTCAATGTCATGTCTACGCGAGAGGACCTGTTCGTGCTGCGGACCGTTCCGGGGCCGCAAAAGACCCTGCCGCGGACCCTCTGGCTCGGCGGCACCGCCTCCGCGACCCTCGGGGGCATCGTGGTGCGCGGCGAGCTGGCATACGCCCCCGACCGGACCTTCACCATGACCCCATCGGCAACCGGTGGGCTGCTGCTGCGCGGGATCGGCACGGACGGCACCGATGAGCGCTGGAACCTGCTGACGGTGGTCGGCATCGAGGCGCAACATGGCGATTGGTACGGGGTGTTGCAGTATTTCGACAACCGTATGGAAGCGGGGCCGGCGCTCGCCGTGGGCGGTGAGTCGCAGCTGCTGTCGCTGCGGGTCCGGCGGACCTTTGCCAACGATCGCATTGCGTTCGACAGTTTTGCTGTGCTGGACCTGGATTACCATGACGCGGCGCTGCGTGCCGCGGTCTCCTATGAAATCGCCGAGAATACGAAGATCGAGGTGGGCGGGACGACCTATGCCGATAGCGGGCACAGCACCGGATTCTTCGGCAGTTATGTGGGGCGCGACAGCCTCTACGCCAAGGTGATCAGGGCGTTCTGAGATCGCGCCCTCACCCTTCACTCATCCGATGGTCGAGGACGCCAGATGCTGCGTATAGCAAAATTCATTACGGAATATCCGAAAGCGACGTTCGGCGCGATTCTGCTGCTGGCGGCCGCCTGCATTCCGCTGCTGCTCCAGGTCCGGGCGGACACCTCGATTTCGTCCTTCATGCCGCGGGGCCATGTTTCCTATCAACAGAAGCTGGATATCCAGCGCATTTATCACATCAACGACCCGCTGTTCGTCGATGTCTTCGATCGGCGCACCGGCGATATCTTCACTCCACAGGGGCTGGCGGCCGTGCAGTCGGTCAGCCGCTTCCTCGAAGACCTGCCGGGCGTCCGACCGGGTTCCGTGCGCTCGCTCGACACCTACGACGACATCCTGGGTTCGGACGGGGGTTTCGACGTCAAGTCATTCCTGAAGCCGCTGCCGACGACCATTGCCGAGGCCCAGGCGGTGCGGGATCGCGTCAAGGCCTTCCCGTTGTACGACGGACTCCTGGTCGCGGAGAACGGCAAACGTGCCGCGGTGATCGGCGATTTCGAAGACAGCGCGGATGTGCTGGCGGTGTTCGCACAATTGGAGCAGTTGCGTGAGCGGATGGATCTTGAGGGTGATTACGGGATCACCGTCAGCGGCCCGCCGATCGTGACCGGTACCCTCAATGTTTACCTCAACCAGGACGCGCTGCGGCTCGATCCAGTAGCGGCGGCGTTGACGGCACTGCTGCTGTTCTTCGCGCTGCGCTCGCTCGCCGGCGTCCTGCTGCCGCTGTGCGTGATGCTGCCCTCCATCGCCGCGGCCTTCGCCTCCATGCCCCTGTTGGGCTTCACCTTCACGCCGTTTTCCAATGCCATTCCGGTGGTCGTCCTGTCGACGGGTATTGCCGAATCGGTTCACTTCTTGAGCACCTACTACGATCTGCGGCTGCGGCGACCCGAGTGGGGGGTCAAGGAGGCGGTGACGCATGTGTATGCGACGGTTTGGCAGCCGATCGTGATGACCTCGGTGACGACGGTCGCGGGTTTTTTCATGCTGCTGCAGGACTCCCCGATGATCCCGGTCCAGCAGTTCGGGGTAACGGCGGGCATCGGTGTGATGGTGGCCTTGGCGCTCACGCTGATTGCGCTGCCCGCCGCCATCGTGATCGTCGATCCCAAGCCGAGCGCGGCCTTCGCCCGCCTGTATGCTTCCCGCGGCGTCGGCGGACCGAGTGGCTGGGATCGGCTGGTGACGCGGCTAGTGGGGCCGGTCATCGACAATCGCGCGGTGGCGGGCGCCTTTTTGGTGGTGGTCGTGGTGGTTGGGGGCCTGGGGTTGTCGCGGCTTTTCGCCGACTATGAACCGGTGACCTTCTTTCCTAAAGACAGCAGTGTCTACCAGGACTTCCACACGGTGCGCGAGAATTACGTTGGGGTCAACTTCGTCGAGGTCGACATCAATACCCGGGTGCAGGATGGCGTGTACTCGCCGGATTTCCTCAGGCGGCTCGATGGGCTGCAGCAGCGTATCAACGCCTGGCCGCAGATCGGCGGCACCCTCTCGATCGCCGATTACCTCAAGAAAATGAATCAGGCGTTCAATGCGGATCAGCCGGATTTCTACCGGATCGCCGACAGCGCGGACGCGAATGCGCAGTTCTTTCTGCTCTTCACCATGTCCGGTGATCCCCGGCGTTTCGATGAGGTGACCGACGGCGAGCGACAGCGGGCAAACCTGCGGGTCTTTCTCAAGGATGGGAATTACGCGCAGAGTGCGGCTTTCATGAACTGGTTGGAACGGGAGGCCGCGGTTACCTTCCCCGACGCGAAGGTGACCCTGGGCGGGGAGGCGAACGTCATCCATCACTGGATGACCGGCATCGGCTGGGACGTGGGCTGGTCGTTCGTCCTGTCGAATCTCGCCATGTTTCTTATCTGCTTGGTGATCTTACGCTCCGTCGTCGGCTCGCTCCTGCTGCTGATGCCGATCAGTATCGGCGTGCTGCTCACCTATGCGTTCATCGGCGCCTCCGGCGTGGCCGTTGGGCTTGGGACCACGTCGTTCGCATCAATTGCAATCGGCGTGGGCGTCGATTTCGCCATCCACTACCTCTGGCGGTATCGCGACGAGCGTCGGCATGGCCTGGACCATAGCGGGGCGACCGTGCGGGTCATGCAGGACGTGGGCAAGACGATCGTGTTCAACGGGGTCATCGTGATCGGCGGGTTCTCGGTTCTGCTGCTGGCCACGACGACGCCGCCGCAGCAAGTCGGGACCTATGTCGCGATCAGCATCGCGGCGAGCCTGGCGACCACCTTCCTGGTCCTGACCGTAGCAACCCGCTGGTGGGGTGCGGCGCGTATGAAAACACTGCCGACGGAGGCGACCAGCAACGGTGCTTCCTGATGAACCGGGTGGGTTATGCGTGAACAGTCCCCGGCGCGATGCTCACTTGTGGCCCCGACTGGCTGGCGGCATTCCGGGCCAAACGCTCAAGGCCAGGCGGGCACTGCCGTAAGCCGCTTCCTGGTGCTCGGCCATGATCACCGGGACCCCCAGTGCGCGTTCGCGCAGTGCGGTCCAGGCCGGGTTGGCGGCGCCGCCGCCGATGCTGATCACCCGCCGCGGCACTGGCGCGCCGAGTGCGCGCAGTAGCCGATATCCCTCGGCCTCGATGGCGGCCATCCCCTCCAACAGGCCGTGCAGGAAGCGTCCGCGATCCGCCGGGCGCGGTTCGAGACGGGGTGCCAGCGCCGGATCATAGCGGGGAAAGCGTTCGCCGGGACCGGGCAGGGGATAATAGTCGAGATCGCTGCTGCGGCTAACGTCGAGCCGGGCCGACAAGGCGCGGATTTCGTCCAGGCTGAAGTGCTGCAAGAGCACGGCCCCGCCGCTGTTGGAGGCGCCGCCTGCCAGCCAGCCGTCGCCGAAGCGGTGGCTGTAGACGCCGTGGCGGGCTGACTCGACGGGATGCGGCGAGAGCAATTTGAGGACCAGAGTGGAACCCAGGCAGCTCACCGCATCGCCGGGTTGTCCGGCCCCGGCGGCGATCACTGCCGCGGTGCTGTCGGTGGTTCCCGCGCAGACCACGGTTGCTGATGACAATCCCAGTTCATTCGCGAGGGCGGGGTCCAGGGTGCCGATGGGGTGTCCGGGTGCCACCACCTCGGGCAGGCGCACGCGCGTCGGGAGGCACGTCCGGACCCACTCCGGCCAGACCAGACGGTGCGCATCGAAGCCTAACTTCAGCGCGTTGTTCCAGTCGCCGCGGCCACAGTGGCCGGCGAGCCGTCCGCTCACCCAGTCCGCCTGATGCAGGGCCAGGAGGTCGTGCTGCCCAGTGTGCTCCGCTGCCAGGTGAATCAGTTTGGCCAGGCTCGAGGTCGGTCCGTGCGCCGGGCTCTGCGCCGGTGCTGCCTGGTCGATCGCCGCGGCCGCCGTGATCGCGCGGCGGTCGTTGTACATCAGGGCCGGCCCCAGCGGTGTGCCGTCGAGACCGGCGAGCAACAGGGAGGCGGAGGTCCCGTCCACCGCCAGGCCGATGCTCCGGCGACCGGGCAGTTGGGCAGCCAGCACACGCAGGACACGGCACACCGCCACCCACCAGAGTGCGGGGTCCTGTTGCGACCAGCCCGGCGCGGGGCACTCCGGTGGCGGCAACCCGACGCGGGCGTCCGCCAGGGTCACGCCGTCGGCGTCCACCGCCACCGCCCGACAGCCCGAGGTGCCGAGGTCGATGCCGATCCAATAATTCACGGATGCCGTCATTTCTTATACGATATTTTTTCTGTGGTCATTGCTTGTGCGGTCATGTCATGCGGCGTTTGCATTGCATTGTCGTCCGACGCGCCCGGATGCGGACCGGGTACAATCGACAGCCTTCGGGCGACTGTCCCACACCGCTCCCGACGCTGCCCCGCGTCCGGACCCTGCAAGGGAATTCCCCATGGATACGAACCTTACCCATCTCGTCGGGGTCGACACCCACCATGCCGTGCAGATCGCGCCGCGCGTTTGGTGGGTCGGGCATGTGCTGGACGACGATGTCTTTCAGTGTCATGTCTATCTGCTCGAACAAGGAGACCAATCGGTGCTGTTCGACCCCGGTTCGCGCCTGACCTTTGCCGGAACCGTGCGCAAGATCGAGGAGGTGATCCCGTTCACCAATATCCGCTATTTCGTCTGTCACCACCAGGACCCGGACATCGCCGCGGCCATGCCGTTGATCGACGAGATGATCGATCGCAAGGACGCGGTGCTGGTCACGCATTGGCGCACCCAGGCGTTGCTCAAGCACTATGGATTGAAGATGCCGTTTTGGCTGGTCGATGAGCACGGCTGGCGCCTGCCGCTGGTCGATCGGGAACTATGCTTCATCTTCACCCCCTATGCGCACTTTCCGGGGGCGATCGCGAGCTTCGACCCGGCCACCGGAGTCTGCTTCTCCAGCGACCTCTTCGGCGGCTTCACCGAGCACCCGGCCCTGGTTGCCGCGGACGAGTCCTATTTTGAGGCCTTGCGGCCCTTCCATGAGCATTACATGCCCAGCCGCGACATCCTCGACTTCGCCCTGAGTCAGATCGAACGTCATCCGGTCAAGGTCATCGCTCCCCAGCACGGATCCATCATTCCGGAGCGGCTGGTGGCCTTCATGATCGACAAGCTGCGCCATCTGGACTGCGGTATCTATCTGTTCGCGCGCGAAAACACCGACTTTGTCAAGCTCTCGCGGCTGAACCGGACACTGCGCGAAATCACCCAGACCATGCTGCTGTACCGCGATTTTCGCGACATCGCCGATCAACTCTTCCAGGTCGTGCAGAACAATCTGCCGGCGGACCGGATCGACTACTACGCGCTGATCGATGGCGATCAGGTCCTCACCCTGTCCCACGAGACCCGCTTCTCCGGTTTCGTCGGCGATGCCCCGCCGGATGTGACGCGCATCCTGGGCAAGAGCCGCGAAGACTGGGCGCAAGCCCATGAGGACGACCCCTTGATGACGGGGCACCGATTACACGCGGGGGCCTTTTGCAGTCGTGGGGATGGAGCCGGGGGTCAGGTGCTGACCTTGCCCCTGTTCTCACCCGAGCGCCATCGCCTGGAAGGAGCGGCCCTGATCCATCTGCACCAGGCGGTTCCGATCACCCCTGAGGAGGAGCAGGTGGTGCGGCAGATCGCCATGCCGCTACAGGTCGCGCTGGAGCGTGAGGTGATTTATCGCACCATCGAAGCCGAGCGGCAGAAAGCCTATCAACGCTCGATTCGCGATCCGCTCACCGGGCTCTTTACCCGCGTCTACATGCTGGACGCGATGGAGCGCCATTGCAGTCTTCACGATCGCGACCCGAGCGCCCCCGTGGCGGCGCTGATGGTGGATGTCGACTACTTCAAGCGCGTCAACGATACCCATGGTCACGGCGCGGGGGACGAGGTATTGAAGCAGGTGGCCGAGGTCCTGCGCAACAGCGTGCGGGAGGCCGACATCCCGGTGCGCTACGGCGGCGAGGAGTTCATCTTGTTCCTGGTGGGGGCCAGCTCCGTCGGTGTCGCCGAGTACGCGGAGCGTATCCGCAGCACCATCGAGCGTCACCCCTGCACCCTGGGACCGGGGTTGTCCCTGAGCGTCACGGTGAGCATCGGCGTCGCCGAACGTCGGCAGCACGAACCGCTCGACGGACTGATCCGGCGCGCCGATGAGGCGCTTTATCGCGCCAAACAAGGTGGACGCAACCGCGTCGAACGCGCCGACGGTCGGGCTGGTCACCAAGCTGTTTGATGGGCGATGGCGGTGCATGTCCGTGCCCGGTATTGCACCGGAAGCGAGCGACTGGCGGCCGATGCCGCCTTCCTCTGGGGAATGACTGCGTTCCTCCTGCGCCAACCTGCGCCAACCTGCGCCAACCTGAAGCGCAGTAATGCGCTATGTTGTAGCGTGTCGATCTCGCGGTGTAGTATGCCGCGCCGCATTGGTGCAAACCTTTGTGTTCGCTAACGACTGCACGACGAGGACGATCCATGTACGAAGCACCTAAGCAAAACGATGCCCTGGGGACGACCAATCGGGGCAATCCCTGTGAATCCGGGCTCTGCACCCTGTGCAGCAGTGACTGCAAGGGCAAGTGTGAGACCTGGCTGTCTTCGCTCCTGGGTCGTAAGCTACTGTATCCCCGCAATTTCGGTGATACCACCTCGGGTTCCGGCAACGCGGTGGCGGAAGGCATCGGCTACCACGCCGTGCGTATTCAGGGTTATGCCTACGGTGCGCGCGGGCTCACCGACCGCCTCTCCACCACGAGTGACGATCGCACCTTCCCGAACGTCGATATCACCACCCGCTTCGGTCAGGAGGTCAAGACGACCTGTCGTCTGCCGATCATGACCGGTGCGCTGGGGTCGACCTTCATCGCCGCCAAGTATTGGAATTCGTTCGCCGTGGGTGCCGCACTCTGCGGCTTCCCCATCGTGATCGGGGAGAACGTGGTCGGCATCGACCGCGCCGCGGTCCTCGACAACGGCCGCATCACGTCCGCCCCGGAACTGGATCGGCGGATCGCGATCTTCCGGCGCTATTTCGACGGCTTCGGCGCCATCATCGTCCAGATGAATGTGGAAGACACCCGCAACGGGGTGGCCGAATATCTGATCGACAACTATGGCGACCAGATCATCATCGAACTGAAGTGGGGCCAGGGAGCGAAGAACATCGGCGGCGAGATCCAGGTCAGCGACATCGATTATGCCTGCTTCCTCAAGGCGCGCGGCTACCTGGTCGATCCGGATCCGACCGACCCCGCGGTGCGCACCGCGTTCGCGCGCGGGGCCATCACCAGCTTCGCCCGCCACAGCCGGCTCGGCGCCACCGACCTCAGTTCGGCCGGGCAGGTCCGCGAGGCCTTCATGGGCGAGGTGGCGCGGCTGCGCGGTCTGGGGTTCAAGCGCATTTCGCTCAAGACCGGGTCCTATGGCATGGAGGCCCTGGCGATGGCGATCCGCTACGCGGCCGATGCCAAGCTCGACTTGCTGACCATCGACGGGTCCGGCGGCGGCACCGGCATGAGTCCGTGGAACATGATGGAGCATTGGGGTGTGCCCTCACTGCCGCTGCACGCCAAGGCCTACGACTACTGCCGCATCCTGACCGAGCGCGGCATCGCGGTGCCGGACATCTCGCTCGCCGGGGGCATGGCGCGTGAGGACCATCTGTTCAAGGCGCTGGCGCTGGGTGCCCCGTTCGCGAAGATGGTCTGCATGGGACGGGCGCCGATGATTCCAGGCTTCCTCGGCAGCAACATCGAAGGCGTATTGCGGCCGAAGCGCCGCGCCGCCGTGTCCGGCCATTGGGATCATCTGCCCTCGTCGGTCAAGACCATCGGCGAGACCCCGGAGTCGATCTTCGCGGGCTGGGAGGCGGTGCGCCGGAAAGTCGGTGACGCGGAGATGGCGCAGATCCCCTTCGGCGCGGTCGCCATGTATGGTTACGCGGACAAACTCGCCTGTGGACTCCAGCAATTCATGGCCGGCGCGCGCAAGTTCTCCATCGACCAACTCGCCCGCGAGGACCTGATGTCCGCCAATCGCGAGACCGCGGAGGTCACCGGCATCCCCTTCATGACCGACGCCCAACACGAACAGGCCATGGCGGTGCTGAACGCCTGACCGCCGGCCGGTCGACCGCGGGACCGCGTGTCCCGGCGGCCGACCGCCAACGCCCGTTTCACGGACCCGCATCGGAGGTGAACCATGCTCAGAGACTGGTCGGACGCGTACAAGATCGGCATCGCCGAGATCGACCACCAGCACCAGGGATTCTTCGCGGCCGCTCATGGCCTGTATGACCAAATCCTCAATTGCGCGGGCGAGCACGGTGTCGAGGACGCCATCGCCTTTTTGCGGGATTACGCGGCGCGACACTTTCAGGCCGAAGAGGACCTGATGCGTCGCCACGGCTTTCCCGGACTCGCGGCCCACCAGCAACTGCACGCGGCCTTCTTCGAGCGTCTGGATCAACTGGTGTATGACTTGGAGGTCTTTGGTCCCAGTCAGCACCTGGCGGAGCGCGCCCTGGAAATCGCGCAGGATTGGCTCATTGAGCATATCAGTTGCGCCGACCTGGACTATGTGCCCTATGTCGACCATTGATTCTGTTTAGCTTATTGATGAACGGCAGCCACGCTGCAGCGTCACTCCGGCAGAATGCGGGATGACTTGCCGTTTACGCTCCAGCATGTCGACAACCTGCCGGGCAATTCCTTCATCGTCGACCCGACCGGAGGCCGCCGCCCCCAAGATCCCGATCGCCTCGAGCAGGTTCGACTTGCCGCTGCCGTTGGCGCCGATGAAGACATTGACGACGCCAAGCTCGACGTTGACATCGAGCAGTGACTTGAACGATTTGATTTCTACACGTTTCAGCATATGGGCCCCATCGCTTCGAATCTCTCGGCAAGTGTTGTCCTGGCTTGCCTCGCCGAATGGTCGAAGCAGGTTTGCCCGTTCCTCATGATGACGGACGGTTCAGCGCGCGGGCGCGGGCATGCTCGATGCTCTCCAACAGCTTGCGTTCCAGCAACGCGCGGGGCGGCAGCTCGGTGAGATAATTGGCCACCCGGATCGAGCCTTCGGTCAGCTCCAGCAGTTCGATCTGCTCCTCGTTCTTGTCGGCGCAGAGGATCAGCCCGAGCGGCGGGTTCTCGCCGGGCCGGCGTTCGTGGCGATCCAGCCAGCGCAGATACAGCTCCATCTGCCCCTTGTCGCGGGCGTCGAAACGGCCGAGCTTGAGCTCGATGGCAACCAATGCCCGCAACGCGCGGTGGAAGAACAGGAGATCGAGATAATAGTCGTCGGCGCCGATCGACATCCGCTGTTGGCGTGCGACGAAGGTGAAGCCCGAGCCCAGTTCCAAGAGGAAGGTCTCGATCTCGCGCAGGATAGCCGCGTCGAGGTCCGCTTCGCTGAAGTCCGCCGGCAGGCCCAGGAAATCGAGGACGTAGGGGTCGCGGAAGACCAGGTCGGGCGTCAGCCGGCCCTCGTCGCGTAGCGTGTCCAGCGTCTGCGCGACCACGGCCGCGGGCTGTTTGGCGATGGTCGTGCGTTCAAAGAGCATCCCGTCCATCTTGGCTTTGAGCGTGCGGGTGCTCCAGCGCTCGACACGACAGATCTCGGTTCGGTGTAGAATTGTCGCTTGAGCGGTTCGTCGATGGCGATCAGCTCCCGCAGGTGGGTCCAGCTCAATTGTGCACGCAGTGCGTGCACAATCTCCGTATCCGGAAAGACCTCGGCGAAACGGACCATGTAGTGGATGTGCCGCTTATTGAACCCGCGGCCGAACTCACCCATGAGATGAGCCGCCACGGCCTCGATGATCTGATTGCCATAGGGGGCGCGTCCGTCGCCGAGAAGCTCGCTGCGCAGACGTACCCCAACTTGCCAGTACAGCCAGACCAGCTCGCTGTTGACGGCCTGCGCGACCCGGCCGCGCGCCCGTTCGATGAGCGCACGCAGCTCACCCACCAGGGTATCGGACGCGCAGGGCACGAGTGGATCGGGCATTTTCAATCCTCCGGTCAGAACAGTTTCATCTGCGGGTCAGCGGTTTCGACTGGCTGCGTCGGCACTGGCAGGGAGCGCGAGCCGACCAGGAAGTTCTCGTAGAGCGCCCGCTCCTTGTCGCCGGGCGGTAGCACATCGACGATGCTCTGCGCCAGGCGCTGCATCTGTTCAGTGCCGCCGGGGGGCAGGGCGGCGCCGAGGAAGTCGGCCAGATCCTGCCGTTCGCCGGCTGCCTGGAGATTCGCAGCCCGGCCTTGATCATCGCTCCGGCCGGCCGCGGACGGTCCGCACAGCGGACCCTACGGTAACACCGTGACCCGTAGGGTCCGCTGTGCGGACCGACGACCGTGCCGATCGCGCGGTGGCCGGGTTAATGACCAAGGCCCGCAGCCCGGTGCACGTTTGAAGGACACGGCTTCGGGGGTCGGGGCGAGACCGGCTGTGACGGGGTTGTTGTGGATGTAATCGACCACCGCGGCCTCGTGGCGTTCGTCGCGCGCACGCCGGTCCCAATACTTCGGCTGCCACAAGTGGAAACGGGGGAGGTCGCCGCGTGATGACCTTAGCACCCTGCCCCTGATCCCGCAATTGCACCTCTTCTTCCCAATTCACGAGGCGTTGCCATGGCGACACGCGCAATCGGCTATGATTAGGTGATCGCCGGGTGGTGATCGATGGTGCCTGGAGCTGCTCCGGATGGCCCCATCCCGCGCCAGACCCGCATTGGTGTTTGGCGCGTGCATCCGCGAATGACGATGCAGCCTCCAGCCGGGGCTGCAGTGCGGCCCCCGTAAGCGATGAGGCGCCTCTTGCCGACCACTGCCACCGTTCTCATCGTCGACGACGCCGCGGAGAATCTCTCCGTCCTCGGCGGTTTGCTGTATCCGACTTACCGGGTCCTGGTCGCCAATTCGGGGGCCAAGGCGTTGCGCATCGCGCTCGGTACGCCGAGCCCAGACCTCATCCTGCTCGACGTGATGATGCCGGACATAGGGGGGTACGAGGTGCTGGAGCGCTTGCGCGCCGACCCTGCCACCCAGGCGATTCCGGTGATCTTCATCACGGCCATGGACAGCCCGGAGGAGGAACTGCGGGGCCTGGACGCCGGCGCCGCCGACTACATCACCAAGCCGATCCGGCCCAGTCTGGTGTTGGCGCGGGTGCGCACCCAACTGGAGGTCAAACGGGCGCGCGACTGGCTCAAAGACCAGAACGCCTATCTGGAGGCGGAGGTGTCCCGGCGCATGGCGGAGAATGAGCTGACCCAGACGGTCGCCATCCGCGCCCTGGCGACCCTGGCGGAGATCCGTGATCGGGAGACCGGCAACCATATTCTGCGCACCCAGGCGTTCGTGCGCCTGCTCGCCACACATCTGAGCCGCCGGCCGGGTTTCGCCGCGACCCTGCATCACGGCTACATCGAACTCCTCACCCGTTCGGCGCCGCTGCATGACATCGGCAAGGTCGGCATCCCCGACGCGATCCTGCAAAAGCCGGGGCCATTGACGCCGGCGGAATGGGCGATCATGCAAACGCACACCCGGCTTGGGGCGGATGCCATCGATCTGGCTCAGCAAGATCTGGATCATCCGCTGCCATTCCTCACCGTGGCGCGGGACATTGCGCGCTGGCACCATGAGCGCTGGGACGGCATGGGCTATCCGGACGGACTGGCCGGCGCCGCGATCCCGATCTGCGCCCGCATCATGAGTCTGGCCGACTGCTTCGACGCGCTCATTTCGCCGCGGGTCTATAAGCCCGGCATTCCCCTGGCGGAGGCGCGCGACTTGATCGCCACCGAGCGCGGCAGCCACTTCGACCCCGCCGTGGTCGATACCTTCCTGCTGGGATTCAGCGACTATGCCGGCATTGCCCACACGCATCTGAAGGCAATGACGAACGTCGATTAAGTGGAGCATGGCCAGTCCCTCAGACGCGCCGACTGGTGGCTGGTCAAACCAGAGCGCGGCGGCTGACCAGCGGCGTCGTGGGTCGACCCTCCTGGTGCTCGCGCTGGTTCTGGCGCTGTTGGTGCCGGCCCTGATCCTGGTCGGCGCGGCGGGGTTCAGCAACGTCGTGCGGGGCCATGAGTTGCTGGTCGTGGAGCAATTGCGTGCCATTGCCCTACCCAAGGTGAGTCAGATCGAAAGCTGGCTGACCGAACGCCGCCAGGACGCGGAACTCGTGAGTGCGTCTCCCGTGCTGCTGCGTCACCTGCGCCGCGACGGCGACGCGGTTGTCGATGCGTCGAGCGATGCCATTTATGCCAAGGACCTGGCGGGCACCTATCTGCTCTTCAACCGGGCGGCGGCAGGCTTCTGCGCGATCACTCCCGAGGCGGCGCTGGGTCGTGACGACCAGGCCATCTTCCCGCCTGAACAAGCGGCTTTGATCATAGCTAACGACCGACCGGTGATGGCACAAGACCGCATCGTCACCTTCCAGGAAGAACTGACGACTGCGCAAGGTTCGATCACCTTCCTGGCCACCAAGGGGCCGCTGTACGACGCCGCCGGTCGGGTGGCCGGGCTTTTCGGGATTGCCCGCGACATCACCGAGCGGGCGCGCGCGGAGGAAGCGAACCGCACCCAGCTCGACGAGTTGCGTCGCTGGCAGCGGCTTGTCCCGGGGCGTGAGGCCCGTATCCTGGAACTGAAGCAGGAGGTCAATAGCCTGTTGGCTCAGACCGGGCAAGGACCGCGTTACGCAGCACGACCGGCGGGGCCGATCCGGACTGATCCATGTTGACTGGTTTGCCCTTTCTTCCGCTGATTCACAACGCCGCGCTGCTGTTGTCACTGGCGCTGCTGCTGGACCTGCTGAGCCGCGATCGGGGTGACCGCGGTGCTCGGGGCGCCCTGCCGATGCGGCTGGTGATCGGGCTGGTGATCGGGCTGGTGATCGGGTGTATTGGGCTGGCGCTGATGCTCACGCCCTGGACGTTGCGTCCGGGCGTGATGTTTGACTCCCGCTCGGTGCTGCTAAGCAGCGCCGGGCTGTTCTTTGGCCCCTTGCCCACCCTGGTCGCGATGGCCATGACCGCCGTGCTGCGACTCATTCAGGGCGGTGCCGGAGCCCCGACCGGGGTCCTCGTGATTGTGGCCTCCGGCACCATCGGAATCCTCTGGGGGCATTTCCGACCGGCACCGGAGCGCGTGTCGCTGCGCGAGTTTTATCTGTTCGGCGTCGTGGTCCATGGCGTCGTGTTGGTCGTGATGCTGGTGTTGCTGGGGCTGCCGGTGGTGCAACGTATCGCGCTGCCGATCCTCCTGACTTACCCCGTGACCACCGTGCTGCTGGCGGTTTTGCTGGCCGGCCGGTTGCGCCGCCAACAGACCGATGCCGCGCTGCGCAGGGATCGCCTCTTGTTGCGTAGTACCCGCGGACGCGTGGGTCTCGCGGGGTGGGAATATGACCTGACGACCCGCCGGCTGCAGTGGACGGACGAAGTCCAGCGCGTGTTCGCCGTCGCCCCAGACCAGGACCTCGGGGACCCCGAGCAGGTCATCCTTTGTTTCGTGCCCGCGGATCGTCCGCCCCTGCGCGCGGCTTTCGTACGGGTGGTCGCCCAAGGCGAACCTTATGACCTCGAACTGCGGATCATCACTTCCTCCGGGGGGCAGCGCTGGGTCCGCGCCGGCGCCGAGGCTGAATTTCGTCACGGACGGGTGGCACGCGTCTTCGGCAGCGTCCTGGACATCACGGACCATCGGCTGGCCGAGGAACAGTTATGGGCCGCCCAGGCCGAGACCACGCGCCTGTTGGCGGTGTCCGACCAGGCGAGCCGGGCGCTGCTGAGTCTCTTGGAAGACCAACAGCGCACGGCGGAGACCCTGCGTGAGAGCGAGGGGCGCGCCCGCATGCTGACTGAACAGTTGCCGGCGATTCTCTATCGCACCTCGCTCGACCCGCGGTGTCCGATACTCTATGTGAGTCCGCGGATCAACGACCTGGGCTATACCCCGGAGGACCTGATCCAGGATCCGGAGCGCTGGGCGCGGCTGATCCATCCGGACGACCGGCAGCGCGTCCTGAGCGCGCTGGACGACCTGGTGCAGGGTGCGCATGCGAGCGGCGCCGTCCTCGAAATGGATTACCGTCTGGCGACCCGCGACGGGCAGTGGCGGCACTATCATGATGCGGCGCAACTCGTGTGTGACGAGGCGGGTCAACCGCGTCACCTGCAAGGGGTGATGCTCGACGTGACCCAGTCGCGGCGGGCCGAGGAGGATCTGGCCTTGCAGGCGCGTCGCGCCGAGGCCCTGCTGGAACTCCCGCGGGCGGTCGAACGTCTGGACGAGCGGGCCTTCATGCAGTTCGGGCTCGAGTTGGCCGAGGGACTCACCCGCAGCCCCATCGGCTTCATCCATTTCGTCAACGACGATCAGCAGGAGATCGAACTCGTGACCTGGTCACGCGCGACCCTGGAGCGGTATTGCCAGGCCGGTTTCGACCGCCACTATCCGGTCCGGCAAGCCGGCATCTGGGCTGACGCCGTGCGGCGACGCGTGCCGGTCGTCTTCAATGACTATCTCGGCGCACCTCAGGAACAGATCGAGCGCCGCGGCCTGCCTGCCGGACACGCCGCGCTGACCCGTCTGATCAGTGTGCCGGTGCTCGAGGGCGGTCTGGTGCGGATGATCGCCGGGGTCGGCAACAAGGCCGAGCCCTATACGGACCTGGATGTCGAAACGGCCCAACTGCTCGCCAACGAGGTCTGGCGCATCACGCGTCAGCGGCGCGCCGACGCGCAACTGCGCAAGTTGGCTCAGGCCGTCGAGCAAAGTCCGGAGAGTATCGTCATCACCGATCTTGCGGGGCAGATCGAGTACGTCAACGACGCTTTCGTGCGCGCTACCGGATACAGTCGGACCGAGGCCACCGGGCAGAACCCGCGCGTGCTCCAGTCGGGCAAGACCCCGGCGGCAACCTATAGGGCGCTGTGGGGCGCGCTGGCCCATGGTCGGGCCTGGCAGGGCGAGTTCATCAACCGGCGTCGCGACGGCAGCGAATACGCCGAGCACGCCATCATCACCCCGCTGCGTCAGCCCGATGGCACCATCACCCACTATGTCGCCGTCAAGGAGGACATCAGTGAGAAACAGCGCCTGGCCGCCGAACTCGACAACCATCGCCACCACCTGGAAGACCTGGTTGCCAGCCGCACCCTGGAACTCACCGAGGCGCGCGTCCGGGCGGAGTCGGCCAACCGGGCAAAGAGTGTCTTTCTGGCGAACATGAGCCATGAGATCCGCACACCGATGAACGCCATCGTCGGTCTCACCCACCTGCTGCAGCGCACCGAGATCACCCCGATCCAGGCCGAGCGACTGATCCGGATCGATGGCGCGGCCCGCCATCTGCTGGCGATCCTCAACAACATCCTCGATCTGTCCAAGATCGAAGCGGGCCGCCTTGAATTGGAGCACACCGAGTTTGTCCTGGGCGCCGTGCTCGACCACGTGCGTTCGCTGGTGACTGAGCAGGCCAGGGATAAGGGGTTGACGCTGGACGTGGTCGCCGACAGCGAGGGCGAAACCCTGACGCGGCCGTTGTGCGGCGATCCGACGCGACTGAGTCAGGCGCTGCTCAATTACGCGGCCAACGCCGTCAAGTTCACCGAGCGGGGCCAAGTCCGGCTGCGTGTTCGGTTGCTGGAGGAGACGCCGCGCGGTTGCCTGGTGTGCTTCGAGGTGCAGGATACCGGGATCGGCATCGCCCCCGAGCAGCGCATCCGCCTGTTCGAGGCGTTTGAACAGGCGGATGCCTCCACGACGCGCCGCTATGGCGGTACCGGTTTGGGGCTCGCCATCACCCGTCGCCTGGCACAGTTGATGGGGGGCGAGGCCGGGGTCGAGAGCATGCCGGGACAGGGCAGCACCTTCTGGTTCACGGCCTGGCTGGGGCTGGGCCAGTCTTCAGCCAGCGTTCCGCTGCGGGGTACGGCCGGCCTGGATTCCGAGCGGGAACTGTGCCGCCGCCATGCCGGGGCGCGGGTGTTGTTGGTGGAGGACAATGTAATCAATCGGGAGGTCGCACTGGACCTCCTGCGGGCAACCCGGCTGGTGGTGGATACCGCCGCGGATGGCCGGGAGGCACTCACGATGGCGGCGGCCACGGCCTATGACCTGATCCTGATGGACGTGCAGATGCCCGTGATGGATGGTCTGAGCGCGACCCGCGCCATCCGTCGGCTGCCGGGGCGGGCGGCCACGCCCATCCTGGCCATGACCGCCAATGTTTTTGCGGAAGATCGCCAGGCCTGCCTGGACGCCGGGATGGATGATCATGTCGCCAAGCCGGTCGACCCGGGCACCCTGTTTGCGGCGCTGTGCCGGTGGTTGGACGATGGTCACGTCGCCGCGGTCGAGGTCGATTATCAGGCGCTGGCGCGTGCGATCCTGGAACAAGTTCCGGCGTCCGCGGTGGCATCACTGCCAACGGCACTCGACCCCCCGGCCTTAAGCGCCCTGTTCGAGCGCCTGACGGATCTGCTGAGCGTCGGCGACATCGCCGCCAACCACCTGATGCGCGACTCCGCGGCAGCCCTGCGCGCAACGCTTGGGGAGTCGGCCGAGACCCTGGCGCGTCAGATCAATGTCTTCGATTACGATCAGGCACTGGTGACCTTGAGCGCTTTGCAGCGGCAGGAGCGGCCGGGGTGATCGGTGATCGACCGGCTTGCCGACGCCCTCTTCTCGTCTTCTCGTTCCCACGCTCCCGCGTGGGAATGCCGTCCGGCCGCTCCAGCGGCCAGTCGCTCAATGCCCGAGGTGACCGCTGGAGGGTGTACGACCAGCACCACGACGCTTGAATAGGTCAATCCGAGAGAGGTAAACCGCGATGCCAAAGCTTAAGCGATTCCCGGAAATAGACACCCCGACTGCGTATGCCTGCAAGATCCCTAGTGCTGAAGGAGCGAATGTAGGGGCGAATCAAGTCGCCCCTAGCAGCCTGTCGGACTTTCCCGCTACGAGCGGGCCGGCAACGCGGTAGACTGCTGGCCCGACCCCTGACGACTCCCGACCATGAGCAAATGTCGCCCAATCGACCGCGCACCCCGGTCCAGCGTAGGCAGCACCGACTCAAGACGCGCAAGGGCCGGGCAGCCTACGGATTGCGCAAGCAAACGGTCGAGCCGGTCGTTGGCATCATCAAATCGGTGATGGGGTTCCGCCAATAATCGAGAAAAATGGGCGTTTTAGTTCAGACCCCCTCCCCGGAGTCTGCGTACGCGAACGATGGATTGCGCGTGGGGGTGGCCCACCCCGATAATCTTGCATGTAATCGGCCCTGTTCGGGGTGCTGACCGGCGGGCGGGCGTGCTTCGGCAACTGGCGTTGGGCGTGGAGTTGCAGCCGGCATCCAGGCGATCCGGTCGGATGCAGGTAGCGGGGCGTGCCGTCCGGCCGCTGTCCTGGCCGGATGATTACTAATCTAACTGGAGACATTGATATGAAAGAGTTTTTCAGCGCGGTCGTCAATTATGTCAAAGGCATCGAACGGTTGGGTCCAGGTCTGCGGCTCTTCTTTTCCGTGTCCGCCACCATGCTGTGGACGGGCATCTGGCTGACCGGGTTCGGTGTGGTGCATTGGGTGCTGTTTATTCCCCCGGTCTCGTTCACCTTCGCTGTCATTACGCGGATCTGCCCTGGTAAGATTTTGTCGGAGCTGACCGTCAAGTCGTTCGCGACGCTGTTTCCGCCCAAACCGAACGATGCCTGAGCGACTGGAATCACGTCCTGCCGGTGTCTGGGCAACCGGTCCGGATGGACGGTCCCGGCGGCAGGCCGGGTGTCGGCGCACCGTTCGGTCACGGCATGACGCAACCAACCTGCGGTATCGATAGCATGTGGATGAAAGTACGTGACGGTTTGGAACGCTTGGTCTTGTCGGCGGAACGACTAACCCGCCGCCGGCCGATGCAGCGCTCGGCCGAGCAACAAGCAGCGGTCGCGGCAGCCACCCGCCATTTGTTTCTTTACCATTCCTCTCTGTGTCCTTACTGCATCAAGACCAGACGCGCCATCGCGCGCCTTGATCTCCCGATCGCGCTAAGGGATACCAAGCGCGACCCGGTTCACCACGACGCCCTCCGGGACGGTGGCGGCAAGGTCCAGGTACCCTGTCTGCGGATCGACGAGCCTGGGACTACCCGATTCATATACGAATCCAACAGTATCATTGCCTACCTCAGTGAGCGGTTCGGTGCGGCCCGGCGCTGACCGATAGGATGGTGGAGCTACTACGGCGATGCCAACTGGCGCCGCGAGGTCCATGCGCTCTCCGGCTGGATCAGACGGCACATGCGCAAGTGCTTCCGGCTACATCGGCAATAACCGCCACGGACGGCGCAAGGCGCTGGCGCGCCTGCGGGGTGCGCGGATGCGCTCTCGGGATTGCCGGTTCTCGGCGGGGCGCCTGGTTCATGGCGCGTCATGTCGTCGTCAACCAAGTGCTGATTCGCTCAGTTCTTGAACACCTGCACCACCCCATCGAGCGACCCACCGATCCGGTCGATCCATTGCCGCGCGAGCGGATCGTCCTTTAACTGCATGCGTAGCCACAGTCCGGTCCAGCGTGCGACATACGCGGTGGCAAGGTCCTGGTCCAACGTCGGTGCGTTGGGGTCTGGGTTGGCGCCGACGGGGTTATCCTCGTCGCAGATGGCGAAGTGATTCGCCCCTTCAATGGTGATCAGCGCGCGTGGGAATTCCAGGGTCGGGTAGGTGAGGTCCGCCTCCGCGGGTACTGCCACGCCGTCGCGGCTGCCCTGAACCAGGGCGACCGCGATGCCCGAGGTGTCCAGGTCAGTGACGTTACCATTGTTGTCCGCGAGGTTGGTCCCATAGAAGGCGGCGGCCTGCAGGCTGGCCGGCCGCTGATAGGTTCCGTCGCAGATCGTCGGCACACAGAGCCCGGCGACAGCATAGAGGCCAACGGAGCCGCCCAACGAATGTCCAACCAGGCCCATATGATTGGTATCGACAATCTTGTACAGGGGCGAGGTGCGATCACCGTCCGCGGCGCTGATCGCCGTGAGCACGTCGGTCACCACATTGACATCGGTGAGGGCGACCGCGACCGGGAAACCCGGCAGGGTGCGCAGATGGTTGGGGATCACGACGACGAACCCCTGCATGGCGAGCAGGCGGCCGAGCCGCTGATAGTGCGACTTGTCGACTAAGGCGCCCTGTAAGACGGCGACCAACGGCAAGGCATCGGTGAAGCGGTGGCGCAAGCGCGGCGGGATATCGAGTGCATAGACATCAGCCAGGTCGCCGCGCGGCAGCGTCACTGACTGCACCCGGACCACCGGAAACAAGCCGGACAGGGAGGCCGGCAGGGGCACCGCCGAATTCATGGTGGCCGGGGAACCGGCGCTTGTCATGGCCGACAGGAAAGACGCGAACAGCAGGACGAGGAAACGCAGTGGGCGAACGGCAGACATGATTTCACTCCATAAGTTAAAATGGCGGGTCGATTGCGCCCGCTTCCCCCAAAATAATAGTAGAACATATCCGCAGCGATGC